>Ga0207062_1102_pt1 | contig 23127 bp, 21 predicted proteins | sample Alteio_BWMinCont_28_FD_153266 | JGI IMG/M metagenome (GOLD analysis project Ga0207062, IMG submission 153266) | Enriched cells from forest soil in Barre Woods Harvard Forest LTER site, Petersham, Massachusetts, United States -... | ecosystem: Environmental > Terrestrial > Soil > Temperate forest >... | reverse complement strand
GCTTAAAGTGCATTTTGAGTAGGGAATCATCAAGCCCCGCGACTTTTCCCAGCAAGTGATCATAATTATTGGCTGTGTAGGGTTCTAAAGACTTTTTAGTTAAGTTCACGTTTTTTTCTACACTTTGGGCATATGTATCAGCTGCAAAAGCGGAAAAAAATAAGCTGAAGCTAACGAAGCAAGGAAGGCAATAGGAGTTTTTCATGCGAATGATCCTTTGGAAGTTTATGTTACTGACACTATCTTTTTTTCAGCAAATTCGCAATAATAAAATTTGATTTATTGGTTGATCGTCAGCAGCGAATATTCCTTAAGGAGTGATTTATGTTAACCCGATCTTTATTCATGATAGCTTTAGGGGCCGTTTCCATATTGACCGCGAAAGAATCGTACTCTGCAAAGCCTCACAAGTTAAGGGCAAAAGATATGCCCGTACAGGTTGTTCCACCGCTTGGCCTGCCTTCTATCCCTTGGCCCGAAGATAATCCCTATACTGCAGAAAAAGGGGATCTTGGCCGTTTGCTTTATTTTGATCCAAGGCTTTCCGGGGATAACTCAGTATCATGCTCCACATGCCATAATATCCCTTGTGCTTTTGGCGACTGCAGGGCAATCGCTATTGGCATCGATCAACGGAAGGGTACGCGCCACACACCTACAATTCTGAATGCAGCCTATTTGAAATATTTATTTTGGGACGGCAGGGCAAGGAGTTTAGAGGAACAGGGAATGGGACCTATTGCCAATCCGAATGAGATGGCTAAAAATGAAGATCCGCATGAGGCGCATTTGCAATGCCAAGAGCGTGTTGCGGCAATTGAGGGCTATCGCGTCCTTTTCAAAAAGGTGTTTGGCACCGATGAGATCACTATGAATGAAATTGCCAAAGCCATAGCCACTTTTGAGCGCACAGTGCTCTCGGGGAATTCTCCCTACGACCGCTATAGGGCAGGCGATAAAACCGCAATGACTGCGGAACAGATAAGGGGTTATGACCTTTATAAGAAAGTGGGTTGCGTCAATTGCCATGGCGGTTACAACTTTTGTGATGACCGCTTCATGAATATTGGGATAGGCATGGATAGCCCGAATCCGGATACAGGACGATATGGCATTACAAATAATGATAGGGACTGGGGAGCGTTTAAACCTCCTACCCTTCGCGAAAGCGAGCATACGGCTCCATACATGCATGATGGCAGTTTAAAGACCCTCGAAGAAGTGATAGATTATTATGACAAGGGGGGAATTCCTAATAAAAATCTGCATCCGTTAATGCGCCCTTTAAATCTATCAAGCGATGACAAGGCCGCGCTTGTCAGCTTTTTGAAGGCTCTCAGCGGCGAAGGCTGGAACCATTTCCAGGAGCCGGACAAGTTTCCCGAATAAGGGGTTTCAGGGACAGGGACCTAAGGAGGTAGTTGCATAACTCTTCCATTATTTTTTACCGCAGAGTCGCAGAGGGCGCCGAGGAAGCGCAGAGAGGGCTTTGACAAACGTAGCTCGTCATTCCAATGCCGAGTGTAGAGGTCCCTAAGAAAGGGTAACAGTTGAAGAGTATCAAAATGTTGAGCTTGCAACGTCTACACTCGGCATTGGAATGACGAGCTACGTTTGTCAAAGCCCTCTCTGCGCTTCCTCGGCGCCCTCTGCGACTCTGCGGTAAAAAATCCAATTACCTTCTTAGGTCCCTGTTGTCCCTGGAACCGCTTTTGTTTCTTCTACCTTTTGGACTGCTGGAGGTGCCCATGTGCCATTCAGGATATGGCTTTCGGGCCAGTAAGTCCGCAGCATCAGGATGAAAAATGCTGACGGTGCCGGCAGCCAGTTACTTTCCTTATCCTTCTCAGGCGCTTCATTCTGAATATAAATATCCATGGAGCCGTCAGGATTGTACTTAAAGGTATCACGGCTATTTAGCGAGTAGCGGTTGAGTGGATTGTTGACGAAAAATACTTTGTCGTTATACATCGATAAGGACCAGAAACCTCTCACCGGGGGTTCTTGGCCTTTGTTAAAATGCATGACATACTTATAGGCCCCGGTCAGAGGCTCTCCTTTGTTATCCAGAGTTGCCGTTGGATAAACCGCGTCTTCAGGCAGATTTGCTCCAAGACCGAAAACCGTAATGAAAGCGCGTTGCAGGTAATCGTTATCATAGACCCCCGTTTGCAGCGAAAAAAGCCATCCGTTGATAAATTTGCCTGCGTCATCCTGATGGTCCATTATTTTCTTTAGGGCAAGCGCCGGCACCCCTCTGAGGCCCTCAGCAATTTTTGGATTTTTAGTCATATCAAACTTTTGGCCTGCGACAACCCCTATTTTTGCCATTTTTGTCACAATGTCCGTGTCAGTAGATGCTGGAGGGTTATTGACCATGAGCGTGGCAAGCAGGTCAAAGAAATCTTCGATGGGCAAATGATTGACTTGCTCGCGGACGGGAGTTTTCATATCTATATTCGGATCGACAACCCCTTTGGGTGGATTATAGACTCCGCTGAGGCTGCTGAGTGGTATCAATGCATACTGATCTTGAATGCTGTGTACTAATTGATAATCTTCCGGGGTTCCAGAAGTGTACGTGCGCCCTAAAATCCATACCATATTTGTCGGGCTGTTGATTTCTTTAAATCCAGACGGGAGAGTGCCTTTCCAATTCGGTCCGGTAATGGCATAATTTCCGGCCGCGGTGCCGGTTGTGCGGGTGCCCAGGGAGGAAAATACGTTTGTCCACCCGCTTAACAAGGGCATAAGATAATAGCGATTTTGCTCATCAGGCAGATGTAAAATAATTGGTTCTTTGGATAGATCCAGCCATGCTACGGAGTACAAAGTATCCGCATTGGGTGCGGTAACAACATTGAATTTGGCATCGGGAAAATACTTCATATTTGCAAACTGTCCCATGGGAGCAGTGCTGCCGATTGGTTTTTCAACATTTGTGGAAACTCTACGGGTCATTTCCATGGTGACAAGGGGATAGCCATAAATATAGGCTTCTATTCCGATTGCTTCTGCCTCGGAAGGAGTGAGCTCAACTTCTGCTGAATTGATGGAGATTGCTGAGAGTATTCCCGCTAAAAATATTTTAAAAGTCAAATGTCGATGTTTCATGGACTTTCCTCCCGAAATTAATACAAATCTTTTCTTGAGTTGATATGTTTTTATGTGATAACAGTCAATCTATTTCAATTCCCTGTCAGCCTCTAAGAAGGTTCAAAAATAAGGCATATCTTCATGATCTTTAGAATTTTGTTTACAACGACATTATTGTTTTTAGCTTCCTTCGCAGGAGCCTTTGAGCCTTATCATGCGACAGTGACGGTGGAAACTCAAAGTGTGACCGTGTCAGCTCCAAACTTGGTCGATCTTGATCGAAATTTGCAGAATAAACCCGTGGAAGTGCTTGGACCGATCTATACGCCTGTTTCGCCGGTATCAATCGATTACAATTTGCGTCAAATTTTAGCGGACGCTTCCTTTGCAGCCGGTTCCACAGAACTTGTTGTGGTATTTCCAAATTCCGGGAATGTAGTGACTTTTGATGGGGGAACAAGACCGGAGAGCCTCGCTCTTTTCAAAGAATATCTTCGTGATGGCGGGGGGAATGGATCGATTCTTAAATCCTATGCCAAATTTTCACCTATCGATCCCGTTGCCGGCAATCCTAATAGCATCATGGCGCAAATGGCGCAGTCAGATTATCTTTTAGGGATTTTATCTCCTTTAAGCGGCTGTGATTGCTCCTGGAGCGCACAGCCGATTGTCCATCAATTCAATACCGGATTAAATGTGATGCGGGCATTTGCCAATAAGTATGATACGACCACAGTATCAGTCCCCTTAAGATATTCATTTTCTCCAAATTTGCGGTGGGCATTTATTATTGATTTGCCGATAACCTATTATCGCAATGGCGGCGCATCGACAATTCAGACATCATTAGGGGTAGGGCTTCGCTTGCCGATCACATCCAATTGGTCTTTGACATCTACAGTACGGATGGGAAATGCCGGCACCCTGGATCTTTGCACATGTGGAAATTTTGTCTCTTTTGGTTTGACAAGCGCTTTAAACTATAAAGCTTTCGATTGTGTCTTCACATTGCTCAATTATGCTGCTTATACCACTTCAACGAATCTATGGCTTTCAGGCGTGAATTTTAATTATCATTTGCAGGACTATATTTTTAAAAATGGCTTTACAGTGACAACGTGTCAAGGTTTTTGTTTATGTCAAAGACCGATCAATTTTAGCTTTTCTTTTGAAGATTCTTACTTTACAGGACATCGCCTTTACATCAAACATTTTGACGAAGTCAGTGCCGCTGTCATTACAAGAAATATCCTGCCTTGGCTGGATTATGATTGCCTTTCACTAGGCTTTACTTACCGGTTTGGTGAAAGGAAATATAAAGGCTACATGCTCAGTATGCTCTATCAGTTTTAATGGGTTAAGGTAGCCAGGGCGTCCCGCCCTGGCAGCGAGTTTCCAGGGCGGGACGCCCTGGTTACTTTTTTCCTAACTCCCGCAAAAGGTATCGTAGGGGAATGGTCCAGTGTATTGCCATAAGACGCTAAAAGCGCTTTCGCAGTTTTTTTTATCTTTACAGTGACGGCAACGGGTTGTGAGGTCTGAAGTGATATCTTTGATCAGGCCGCCTGTTGTCACCATTGAGATGGAGGCATAGGTCCAATGCTTGTCGTTGATAGCGCCTGTTCTCTCATTAATTGTGGCCTGACAGTTCTTAAAGAAAATCTCTCCAAAATTCGCTAAAGGGAGAAAACCTACGCAATTAGTTGGTACAGATATTCCAGGGGCCTCTATAATCCAATTTGCGGAGCTTAAGTGTGCCGGATTGCCTGGAAGGGTAGATTGAAGGATGGCAAACTTAACCTTTTTAGTATGGTTCTTAATGTCCAGCTGGAAAAGATTATTCGTGGCTCCATCCAGTCCTTCATATGTCACTTGCGCTTCGATTTTGTCTCCTTCTTCAACCGGAAAACCTTCGATCATCTGACTATCCGCCGGATATAACTCAAACCAAGCATAATAAGTAGGAACGCCATCGATCACATCGTGTTCTGTTCCGATTTGCTCTACAACAGGGCTGACATAACCATCTATGCCTACCCATGCTGCAGAATAAGTATCTCCACTAGATGAGGCGATCACTTCTGGAACAATCCATGAGCCTGAAGCTTGTGTCACAGTTCCATATGTAGGATCAGGATTTTGTTTTGTCCCCGTAAAAGCTGAATATCCGCTCCAATTCAATGAAAGCACGTCGGTTTCGTTTGATCTATTTGCGCGGTCGTATAGATGGCACTCTTTATTTCTGGCAGATTTGGATTTTCGCTCAATGGAACTTAGCTTGCATTCCAGCTGTAGATAGCCATCATTGTCAATGAAGCCTGGGACTTGCTGTGCGGCTTCTTTCCCATGAATATTCCAAGTAAAAATCAAACAGAGGGCCAGAAATAGCGAAGCAATTATTTTCATAATGAAGAACTCCTTTATTGGGTTTGTTTTTAAATGTGATAATATCCATAAAAAAATATTAATGTACATCAATGTTGCATATCGATAGGGAATCTTTTATACTCGATCGTTACAACAACATCAAACGTTTGCATTGGAAAAAAGACATGACTACTGAACTAGAAGAACTTAAAGAGGCAATCAATAAACGCCGCACTTTTGCGATCATCAGCCATCCCGATGCCGGTAAAACCACGCTTACAGAAAAATTGCTGCTCTACTCCGGCATGGTTCACACAGCCGGAATGGTGCGCGGGCGCAAAGGCCGTAAGGCTGCGGCCTCGGATTGGATGGCGATGGAGCAGGAAAGGGGGATTTCGATTACCGCGTCAGCCATGCAGTTTCCTTATAAGGATGCGATCATTAATGTCCTTGACACTCCCGGTCACGAAGACTTCTCTGCAGATACCTACCGGACCCTCACAGCCGCTGATTGCGCCATTATGGTGATCGATGCAGCCAAAGGGGTGGAAAAACAGACCAGAAAGCTATTTGAGGTATGCAGACTGCGCAATATTCCTGTGCTGACCTTTATCAATAAAATGGACATGCCCGGCCGTGAGCCGTTAGATTTAATGGAAGAGGTGGAAAATACTTTAGGGATTCATTCCTGCGCGCTGAATTGGCCCATAGGCAGCGGGCGCGAGTTCACAGGGGTTTACGACCGCCAGGCCAAAGAATGCCTTATCTTCAGCAAAGTCGGTGTTGGGGGTGCGCAAAAGGCTGCAATCAAGAGGATGCCGCTTGACGGCGATGAACTCAAAAGCTTAATCGGGGCTGCAGAGCTGGAAAAAGTCAAGCAGGAATTAGAGCTTCTGGAGCAAGCCGGCAATCCTTTTACATTGGAATCATTTCTTGCCGGAGAGGTGACGCCGGTATTTTTCGCTTCCGCCTTAACGAATTTTGGCGTCGAGCCTTTTTTCGATGCCTTTATCCATTTGGCGCCTTCTCCGCAGGCACGCAAGGTTTTAAAAGCCGATGGTTCCGAATTTCCTATCGACCCTGTCAAGACACCTTTTAGCGCCTATGTTTTCAAACTTCAGGCCAATATGGACAAAAGGCACCGCGATAGCATGGCGTTCTTGAGGATATGTTCCGGGCGTTTTGATCGCGATCTTGTCGTCAAGCATCACCGGCTGGGCCGTGAGATCAGGTTGTCCCGTCCGCATGGCATGGTGGCTGGGGAAAGGACGACTTTGGATATCGCTTATGCCGGCGATGTGATCGGTGTGATCAACCCCGGAGTGTTTTCTGTGGGCGACAGCATCTCGATGACCGGAGGGTTCAATTTCAAGCCTTTGCCGCAGTTCCAGCCTGAAATTTTTGCCAAAATCTACCCTAAAGATATCGGTAAACGCAAATCATTTGATAAGGGCGTTCTTCAATTGACTGAGGAAGGGACAATTCAGTTGCTAAGGCCTTTGGACGATTATGGCGACACGATTTTTGCCGCCGTCGGCCGGCTGCAATTTGAAGTGATGCAGTACCGTTTGCGCGATGAATATGGTGTTGAAGCGGTTGTGCAGTCATTGCCCTATCAATGCAGCGGATGGCTCATTGGAGACCTGGCCGCCTTTAAAAAGCCTTCCACAGCCGTCATCGTCAAAGACCGCCTTGACAGGCCTATGGTGCTCTTCACAGAAGAGTGGGAAAAGCAATACGCCATCAAACAGAACCCTGACCATCAGATTGTTGACATCTCTGTTTAAGTCCTGGAGGATGAGGATGCTTTGTTGCCCCACGCTAGGGCCAAAAGCGAAAGAGGACTTTCGCACTCCAAACGCTTCGCGAAATATATGTCTAAACTAGTTGAACCTTTAGCATCGCGAAGCGTTTGGAGTGCGAAAGTCCTCTTTCGCTTTTGGCCCTAACGTGGGGCAGCAAAGCATCCTCTACCCTCCAAAGGTGTTTAAGGGGAGGAATACAACCATCACCAAATATATTTCCAATACACCCCCAGAGCATAACTATATCAGCATCGAAAAAAATTTCTTTTAACCTTAGCATATCAAACAGCGTGGCATAACGACGATATAACTGGTTGTTAGTGGTGTAAAGCTCGCTTTTGACAGTTTCTCTTGATTGGATTGTATTTTGATATTCGATGGTCCTAGAATCAGAGTTGTTGGTAGGTTCCATGATATTTTCCTGGTTTCAGTAGGGATTAGGACAGGAAGAGCTGCGGCTTCATGGTGAAAAGGCTACCCATTTACCGCATGTCCTTCCTACCCAATATGCTTGCCTAGCACGCCGGCGAGTTTGAACATATCGATAGGCTCGCTGTTTCCAAAAACTTTTGCAAGATTGGCATCGGGTTTGATGATCCTTTTGTTTTTGGGGTCTTGAAGATTGTGGGCCTTAATGTAATCCCACACTTTTTTCATGACCATGGGGCGCGAAAGCTCTTTTGCATCTACAATTGCGGCAAGATCGGGGGACAGCTTATTGACCGGCTGGTTTGAAGGTTTCTTAGGGGCCGTAGATTTTTCTTTTGGAGCAGCTTTTTTAGCGGCGGTTTTAGTCGTCTTTTTTGTTTTAGACGTTGCTGCGGCTTTGCTTGTTGCTTTGGCTTTACCTTTCTTCGGCTTGGCGACATAGGGCGTGCGCGGATGGCTAGGATATTTTGAGTCCAGCTGAGTCAGATCGTTCACAATGACATCGCACTCAGGGAAGGTTGAACAGGAATAAAATGTTTTGCCGTAGCGCGATTTCCTGGCGGTCATTTGACCTGGGCAATCGATGGCAGGACATCCTGGAAGGTCTTCCTGAGCGATAGCCACTTCCCCTCTTTTAGGTATGTTGATGATCCCTTTGCATTCAGGATAGGTCGTGCAACCTAAGAAAGCGCCGAAGCGTCCATGACGCAGTTTCATTTCCTTGCCGCATTTTGGGCAGAGCTGGTTCCAGTCAAATTCTTCGGCGTAGTCTTCCTTGTTAAAAGCGATCTCTTCGACAGGCGCGGAGTAATCGCAATCAGGATAGCGTGAGCAGCCAAAAAAGTACTTGGACTTGAACCAAATTTTTTGAAGCTTCGAGCCGCATTTTGGGCACTCGATATCGGTCATGACTTTTGGGACAAAGGCGCCTTTTTCAGCCAATTCCAGGGTCGGTTTGAAATCCTTCCAGAAGCTAGCTAGCAGGGCTTTCCAGTCTTTTTTTCCCTCGGCGACACTTTCCAAATTATCTTCCATTTCCGCTGTGAAGCCGATATTCATAATTAGTTGAAAATTTGCTTCTAAGAGCTCTGCAATGACCCGGCCGACTTCGGTCGGCTTAAGGCGTCCATTTTCTTTGATAGTGTAATCGCGGCTTTGTATCTTATTCATGATCGAGACATACGTTGAAGGGCGGCCGATGCCTGACCTCTCTAACTCTTTGATCAGGGAAGCTTCGCTATATCTTGGCGGCGGTCGGGTAAAAGCTTGTTCTGAAATTAGATCTTGAAGTTCCAGCAATTGACCTTCCGACAGCGGCGGCAGGATTTTACCTTCTTCCTCGCTTTCTTCATCATCGCTTTTCTCTTGATAGGCGGAAAGATAGCCCTGGAACTTTATGGTCGATCCTGTAGCTCTCACAATGACATCATTGCCTGCGGAAATGTCTGCAGAAACAGTATCATAGATGGCCGGCATCATCTGGCTTGCAATGAACCGCCTCCAGATTAATTGGTAGAGCATGAACTGTTCGCGGCTTAGATAGCCCTGGATTTTTTCCGGCGTGTTCAATAAGTTCGAGGGTCTGATCCCTTCGTGGGCATCTTGCGCGCTTTTTTGGGTTCCATAAATTTTGGCCTGTTCAGGCAGGAAATCTTTGCCATAGGTTTCGAGGATATGATTTCGAGCCTCGGTGAGCGCTTCTGGAGCGATCCTTACCGAGTCGGTACGCATATAGGTGATCAAGCCTTCAGCGCCTTCGTTGCCTAAGTCTATCCCTTCATAGAGACTTTGTGCGATGCTCATTGTTCTGGCAGAAGAAAAGCCGTGATGGCGGCTGGCTTCCTGTTGGAGAGTCGATGTAATAAAGGGAGGAGGGGCATTGCGTTTCTTTTCTTTTTTGTCGACAGTCTGGACTTTGTAGGGTCCGCCTTTCATCCTGGCCAGAATTTTATCAGCAGATTCTTTGTCGCCGATAATAGTAAAATCTTTGCCTTCGACAGCTTCTTTTTCGACACGTTTGCCATTTACTGAATAAAGTCCGGCGCGGAAAGTGCGTTCGTTGGGATCAGTTTTAAGCAGGGCCGCAAGATTCCAATATTCTATGGGCTTAAAGGCTTCGATCTCTTTTTCCCTATCGACGACCAACTTCAAAGCTACCGATTGAACGCGGCCGGCAGAGACGCCTTTTTCTCTTCCGCGTTGGATACGCCTGTTAAGGAGAGGAGAGATCTTGTAGCCCACAATACGGTCAAGTAAACGTCTGGCTTGCTGGGCATTGACAAGGTCAAGATCGATTGCACGCGGATTGCCGATAGCTTTTAAAACGGCTTCTTTTGTGATTGAATTGAATGTGATCCTTTGGAAATTGGTATCCGGAGGCAGAATCTGACTAATGTGCCAAGCGATCGCTTCACCTTCCCGGTCAGGGTCGGGAGAGAGGTAGACCATCTCGCACTGCTTGGCAGCTTTTTTCAATTTATTGATCACATCGGTTTTGTCCGGCATGATCGTATATTTAGGTTCGAATTCATTTTCCAGGTCGATCCCGAATTCTTTTTCCGGCAGATCGCGGATATGACCGACAGAGGATTCAAATATAAATTGGGGCCCGAGGAATTTCTGCAGAGTTTTAATCTTTGACGGAGATTCGACGATGATTAAAGATTTTGCCATTAAGACACCTGTTTTTTATAGACTTTACCCGGAAATTCCTTGATTGCGCCCTTTAAGACTAAACTCATCAAAAGGACATTTAATACCGCCATTGGGAGTTTGGTCCGTAGGACAATTTCTTCAATGGCGATTTCCTCTGTGGGAAGTAATTGTAGTAATTCTGCTTCTTCTTTGTCTAGTGGTATCCGCATTTTTGCTTTCGGAGGGGCTTTTTGTCCTCCGCCGAACAGATCATCGAAGCTCTGTGCAATTTCTTCTGCGGACTCAACAAGTTGAGCCTGACCAGACTTTAAAAGGGAATGGTTACCTCCAAAATTTCCATCGATCCTCCCTGGGAGAACAAACAATTTTTTTCCCATTGCGCGCCCATTATTCATAGTAATCATAGCGCCGCTTTTAATGGGAGCTTCAATTAAGACAATCCCTAAAGAAAGTGCTGATACTATGCGATTGCGCTGAGGGAAATTTTGTCTATCGGGGGGAGTAGCCATCGGAAATTCACTGATTAAGCATCCCATATTTCCTATTTTATCTGCAAGTAAACGATTTTCGGCAGGGTAAATATCTGAAAGGCCCGAACCGATTACAGCGGCAGTGGTCCCAGACTCAAGGGCGCCGATGTGCGCGGAAGTGTCGATTCCGCGGGCCAGTCCGCTTAGAATGACATATCCCATCGATGCCAATTCTTTGGCAAATTGTTTGGCTGTTTCATTTCCATAGATGCTAGCTTGGCGGGTTCCGACAATAGCGATGCATTTTGATTTGATTAAAGTAATATCGCCTTTGACGTAGAGAATGATGGGAGGGTCGGGAAGCTCTAAAAGTTTTTTGGGATAAGCAGCGCTTGTGATCGGAACAATTTGAACTTTTTCTTTGTCTGCTAAAGCGAGATTGGTTTTCCAGCGGTGATCATTTTTCCAGAGTGTCCATTGAGACACAATTTTTTGTCCAAAGCCGGGCAGTGAGGCAATTTCTGATGGATCTGCCAGCAAAGCGGACAGAGCGGAACCAAAAACTTGGAGAAGTTGACGGATTTTGATAGAGCCGATCGATTCCATGCAGGAGAGGATCACTAATGCTTCAAGTTCATCAAGTTCGTTAACGCAGATAGCTCCCTTTAAGGGATGCTTAATGCATTCGTTGGCAAGGGTGTTATTCATCGTGAGTGACTGTTGCTGATTTTTTCCAGATGCGCCCATCAATAATTGTGCGGAATTGGTCGGGTGAAGAATATTCTGCATGAAGCATATAATCCCCATTTTCTTGCAGTTCGTAGACTTCAAAACCTTCGGTATTGGGATTGTTCCTAAATTCCCAGGCAATGGTTTGGGTATCGAGAATGCCTTGCCCCTCAACGAAACCTAAAAGTTCATTTTCAAGTTGAATTTTGAATTTGTCAGGGGCGGTTTTTTCGATCAGAAATTGATTACAGACAATATTTTCAGCCCCTTGCATTTCCACTTGCTGCTGGCAGCGCATAGTATCACTTTGCTCTTCTGTTTCAATCAACCATGATGTGTAGAAACGCAGGTGGTCTCGGGATGAAGAGAAGGATATTCTGCCCTCGCCGATCCATCTTCCAGGGGTAAAGATAAATTCGTGTTTTATTTCCATTAAAAAACAACCTCAAGCTTTCAACTTTTTGTTACACACTTTCTAAGATAGACGATTTTTATTAAGAAGCCAACAGTAAATCCCGACGCTAAAACATAAATCGTCTGCTGTAAATGCTTTGTAAAATCCCTAGGGCTGTCATCGTTGATAAAATCGACGAGCCGCCATAAGAGACAAGCACTAAGGGAACTCCTGTGATCGGCAAAAGACCGCACATCATGCCTATATTAACGAGAATGTGCATGGCAATATAGACTGTTGCTCCGGCAGAAAGCAATCTTCCAAAATGGTCTCCGGCAATCGCGGTGACACGAAAATTAAAATAGATCAATGCATAAAAAAGGGTCATGATCGAAAATAATCCGATCAGGCCGAACTCTTCTCCAAATGCGGGAAATACCGAATCTGTGTAGGCTTCCGGAAGCCAGCCGCCGGCAGTGTATTCGCTTTTTCGCCAGCCTTTCCCCGCGAATCCGCCCAGCGCAATGGCCGTCGTAGCAGCTTTCTGATGATGGGTATTGGGATTTAGCCGTTCAAATTGATAGTCTTTGATGACTTTTGCGGCATAGGGCCTGATCTCCTCATGAGAGATCACCCCTAAAAATATTAGGGCCGTGAACAGCAATATGCACCCTCCGATCAATGTCATGATCCTAATCACCCAAGGATTGATGTCTCCAAAATAAAACATCACAAGCGATATCGGAAACAAGACAAATGCTGTGCCCAGATCAGGTTGCTTTAGGATTAGCAGAAAGGGGATGCCCATGATCAACAGCGCAAAAAAGGCTGTTTTCAATGACCTGGATTCTGCCCTTTGACGTTCTAAAAACCAACTTAATGCAATGACGACAATCAGCTTTGAATATTCCGAAGGTTGAAAGTTCATTCCGATAAGCGGCAGGCGATACCAGCGATGGACATTTTGAATCGTGGGCACAAAAAAAAGTCCAACAAGAGCCAGGATCATGATGGCATATAAGAACCATGTCCATTCACGCAATTTGTTATAGTCAAAACCCGCAAAGAAAATAAATACTCCTATGCCGATGAAGATGCCTTTGATCTGGCGGATAACAGCTCCAGTGAAAAAAGTGCCTTCAAGCGCCTCCGGAGAGCCATCTGTCGTGTAGGCGGAAATGGCAAGCAAGCTGGCTAGCATGAGCCCCACTAAAACAGGAATAATCCTAAAGTCTATACGTGAAAGGTATCGGTGGTTCCACATGATTTTTTTCGAATAATTTCAATTGGATGAAGGCAAGCTTTGCCATTAGCGGGTTTCCGCTTATGGTATAAATATCCATGAAAACCGTAATTAATGCTAGGATATAGTATATGGAAGCCTTTTCACAAAAAAATGATTTTTTAATTAGAGGTTTATCGTATGCAAGTTTACCCTAAAAACAATTCTATTTTTGACCTTCCTTATGAAAAAGCTCTTTATTTCGATAAGGGGAATCCCGGAAAATTGGTGGCAACGGCCGGTGAAAAGAAATTAGAGATAGACGTAGTAGATAAATTTCCTTTACAAAGCAAAGATCATCTAGGGCCTATGGGAGAGCGGGGCGGAATAGTGTTTTTTAATGTGGCTTCTAAAGATGGAGAGATGTTTAGAGTCGGCGTTAGAGCGGATCAGTTTGCAAAGATCACTCTTCTTTTGGTTGTTGAGAGTCTCCCCAGTCTAAAACCTAGAGCAGAAGCAAAGCCTATTACGTTAGCCTTAATGGGTTTAACTCAACAAGAATATCAATCATTATTGAAGTATTATAATGATCAGAAACCTTATCTCGAAACTTTAACGGAGCCTCTCTTTATTAAAAGGGATGTCCCTAATCTTCCCCGTTCATTAGTTTATGTACCAAATGGCCCGCTAAAAGGGATGTACACCCTTTTGAAAACTCATGGAACTGCCAGGGAAGTGGGCATAGGCACCTATAACTTGGTGACTTTCGCTCTTTCTTTAGATGCGGATCTTCCCTTGAATACGAGTCATTTAAAAGTATTTAGAAGCGGTAAAAAATCGAAACTTCAGAGTTCAGAATCTGACGTCAATAAAATCCTTTTGAATGATAAGGATTATTTTGTTGTAGGGGTTAATTTCAATTATCCGGGGCCAATACGTTCAAGAACAGGTACAGAAGAGAGACAAAGGGTGTTAAATCAACCTAAAGCTTATATTCCAAGGGAGGAAAATGTAGAAAAAGTCGGATATCTCATGGACTATCTTGAAGGGGGCGAGCTCTTTGAGCTGATCGATGCATGCAGATTCAAATTAAGCTTTTTACAAACTATAGCTTTTGCCCTGAAATACACATACGCCTTATCTGTGTTGCATGACAAGTATGAAATAGTCCATTCCGATCAAAAGACGGAAAATGTGTTTTTGACTCGAGAAGGTGAGCCGAAAATAGGCGACTTTGGTTTTGCGGACAAGAAAGGAAATAAAAGCAAAATCCAGGGATCGCCATTTTATATAGCTCCCGAAATAGTTCGAGCCATGTTGGATGACAAAGAGTATACATTGGATACCCCCATTGATGTGTGGGGCTTAGGGTTAATATTCCTTTCTTTGATCGGTGGATTAAAGTCCTGGCAGATTCTTTGTAGACAGGAAGAAAATGATGATTGGGAACATATGCCTAAAGAGCTGGATAATATAAAATCGATTATTCTTGAGAGACTAAAGAGTAAAAAATCTGAATTAACTTCTTTTATCTATGTGATCGATAAATGTCTTCAGCTGGATCCAGATAATAGGTTAAGAGCCCTTGAAATTGTCAATAGATTGGGAGTGATCTATTACGCTTTACAACAAGGGAATCATTAGCTTGGATGGGTTTTTATATTAATTTCGTTTAAATAAATGCAAGATACGCTATATTAGATCTTTGCGTTTTTGAATAATCTACAATTGTAGATTTAATTTTTTTAAATTATGAGTATGCAATATGAATATTCCCTCCCTCAACATTAATCAATCACCAATATTTAACCTCCCTTATGAAAAAGCTTTTTACTTTGATAGCAATTTTCCCGGAAAATTGTTGGTGATATCCGGCAATAAGAAATTAGAAATAGATGCTGCCGAGACATTTCCTCTAAATGGTGTAAATCTTCCAATGGAAGAGAGAGGGGATGTTGTTCTTTTTAGCGTGGTTTCTAAAGATGGGGAATTGTTTAGGGTTGGGATGAAAACCAGTAATTTTGCTGCGATAACTCATTTTTTAGTAGAGGATCTTTTCACTGAAAGTCAACATGCAAAACAGATTTCTTCAATGCAAGCGAGGGTGAATAAACTTTCACGGATGAGTATTGACTTTACAAATGAATCAACGCTTCTATTTTCTATGGGACTGACCAAAGACAAATATCAAGAGATGCAGAAATTTTACAATGCTAAAAAACCTGATCTTGAAAAATTAACCGTAAATACAATTTTCAGAAGGGGTGATACCAAACTTGCGCGCTCTTTGGCTTATGTTCCAAATGGCCGTCAAAAAGGGATGTACGCCCTATTGAAAACACATGGATATGTTGATGAAGTCGGTTTAGGAGCTTTTAGTGTGGTAACTTTTGCCCTGCCCTTGGATGTCACACTCCCAATAAAATACAGTCAGTTTAAAGTCTTTAAAAGCAGTAAAAAGTCGCAACATCAACCAGGGGAATCTGCAGCCAATAAAGACCTCATCAATGAGAACGACTCTTTTGTAGTGGGCTCTGAATTCAATTATAGAGGGCCATTACGGTCGAGGATTGACAGGGGACTGAATGGAAATAAATATTTTATTCCACGGGAGAACAATGTAGAGAAAGTAGGGTATCTTTTGGACTATCTTGAAGGTGGATCTCTTTCTGATCTGGTTGAAAAACGTAAGGCCTATTTTGACTTTATCGATGTGATAGCTTTCGCTCTGAAATATGCGTGTAAATTGGCAATTATGCATGACAAGGGGATTGTCCAAAATGATCAAAAACCTGGAAATGTTTTTTTGACCAAAGAATGCGACCCAAGAATCGGTGATTTTGGACTTTCCGGGAAAAAAGGGCACCTGAAAGTACCGTGCGGATCGTTCGGTTATGTGGCTCCCGAAACTGTTCAAGCCCTTTTAGATAATAAAAAGGAAGGTGTTCTGGATACCCCGATCGATATTTGGGGTTTTGGGCTGATCCTTCTCTCTCTGATCGGTGGTATAGATGATTGGATACATAGTTGCGGTCAAGTATATGATATGGATTTAGACTGGAAATATATGCTCGATAATCTAGATCACTTGAAATTAAATATCTTTCGGCCACTAAAACAGAAATTTCCAAAAATCGAACCCTTAATCTATCCGATCCATAAATGCCTTCAGCTAAAACCGGGCGATAGATTAACTGCCACTGAACTTGTAAACAGATTGGGTGTCATCTATTACTCGTTATGCAATAGTCAGTAGATGCTTCTCCAAACAAAAAACAACGCCCCTTCCAATCCTAAAGCGATGTCAGGAAAGGAAAGGCAAAGTTTTTAGAACCTGTTATTTAAAGCATTGGTTGGGCTTTTAGAGTTCGCGCAGCACGATATTTAATATCTCCCAAACCGTTCCAGGCTTCATCGCTTAAGCGGGAAATACGCAAATAGGGAGCATTTTCACGCACAGTAGGATGGATAATGCGATCGCCTCCGATAAACATGGCGACATGGGTGATTTTTTCTTCAGTTCGGCCGAAGAAGATAAGGTCGCCGGGTTGTAGTTTTTCCAACGGAATGGCTGTAAACCCTTCCCAGCGGATTTGATCTTTGGCATCCCGCGGCAAATAGACTCCCATTTGGCGATAAAGCATTTGTGTAAAGCCTGAGCAGTCATAGCCGAAGCTTGTGCGTCCGCCCCATGTGTAGGGAAGGTCTAAGAAGCGCAAGCTTAAGAGGCACATTTCATTGCGGCTCAGCAAATTCTTTTTAAAAGCCACATCTCCGCGTTGGATGTAGGCCTCGCGTCCATCTAAAAGGCCGATTTTAAGCCAGCGGCTTTCAGTATCGGCAGGGGGGGACAAAAGTGTCAACCGGCTTTCAAATGGCAGAGTCATTATAGGGCCATAAACAGTGTCTTCGACATGATAGACATGCGCGGAGCAGCGGTTGACGAAAACAGTATCCCTTGAAGGATCAAAAGGAAAAGTGCTTTCCTTTTGAGAAATGCCGTTCATCTTTGTCCATCCCTGGTAGTTGTCGACGGACGTTTGAATTTTCACCCAGCCGTCGGCAGCCTCTTCGATGATGTTGATTGGCTCAGAGTAATAGGCTTGTGAAACTATTTCAGAACCTTCTTTGGGCTGCTCATACATTACCGCAACAGGAGTACTGATATAATTGAAGATCGATAGCGTTGCCGCCAGCAGAAGATTCGATTCCATTTGTTTTCCCTTTTTAAAAAATAGAGTGTTAGGTTTTTGAAAAAGTCTTAAAGTAGATTGCAAGAGGTTTAAATGCCTGTAACTTTATTCGAAAATGAGATTTGTTTCAACTGTAGTTTTCATGCAAAAGTATGATGAGGATGTTTTGCTGCCCCACGTTAGGGCTAAAAGCGAAAGAGGACTTTCGCACTCCAAACGCTTCGCGATGCTAAAGGTTTAACTAGTTTAGACATCTATTTCGCGAAGCGTTTGGAGTGCGAAAGTCCTCTTTCGCTTTTGGCCCTAACGTGAAATTGTAATCAAATTGATGTTGGCACGGGCTCGTGCCCGTGCCCGAAACTATCTAAAAAATAGTCTTTTGTAGTTATGCGTACTTTAAAATTAACCTTCTGACAACTTCAGTGGATATTTTTTCTGTGGGATCGATTGGCAGATTGTCAAAAAGATCTTCAGTTAATTGAGAGATCTTTTCATCTGAGATATTGGCGATATCTTTTGCCTCAATGGAAGTAAGGTTCAGGCTTTCGAAAATTTCATCAGGAAGAACAATCCACCGTTTCTTATTAACAGTTTGGATGTAAATGTTCGGTTGCTCGTCTGTTGGGGTTTTTAAGAAAAGCACTGCTGTGACAAGGTCGGAGATATTATCCTTAATAAGATACAGCCTAGTTTTTTTAACTGTAGTACCAGACTCCCACAAATCATCAATTAATATTCCTACACCTTCAAGTTGCGATTCATCCCCAATAGAGATGTGCTGAGCGATCAGTAGTTCACTTCGCGCACATTCGCCGTCCCCTTTATAAGAGGAGGTAATCGTCGCAGCCAGGGGCTTTCCTAATATCTGTGAGATGGCTTTTGCAATTGCCAGGCCGCCGCGGCCAATCCCGACGATGAAATTTATGTTGGCGTTTGCGCGGGTAATTTTTAAGGCTAAAGTAATAATCAGTCTTCCATAGTCATCCCATGTGACATTTAACGGGCCGGTATTTTGATTGTTAGATATCTGTTGTGGTATTATTGGAAGAGGATCTAAATCCAGATCTTTAAAAGAGATTGTTTTGGATTGATCTTTAGATAAATTGTCATAGATTTTTTCGGCCATATGAGCTAACTGTTCATCTGACAGATCTTGAAGGTGTTTTTGTTGAAGGCCGCTTAAATCAAGGCGTTTAAAAATCTCATCGGGTAGAACAATATCATCATTTAAAGAAGAAGCCTGGAAAAGGATTTCAGTATTCAAATTTTCGATACCGGGATGTTTCTTTAGGATTTCATCTTTAACTTTCGACGCTCTGACTTTCGATGAAACGTCGACTAATAGACCCTTTCCTTTGAGATCCTTTTCCTGAAAATCTGTATTGTTTTTAGAAGGGATGACAATAGAAACATTTTTAGCGATTTTACCATCAGGTGTCGACATGATATAGCCGATAGGCTTACCGAAAAGTCTTGAAAGTGCGTTGCCCAGGACCATAGAGTCTTCGCTAACACCAATAATAAAATCTGGTTTTCCCTGAGAGCGCAGAGACTTGAAAAAGAATTCAACAATCCTTCTATTATATTCATTCCAATTTATGGATTTTTTATTTGTTTGAGTAGGAAGGTAGTAAGACTGTACTTCTTTCTGAAGATTTGGAGCTAACTCAGTACATTGCATAATTTTCTCCGTGTTATGGTTTTCCCGCCTTCGGGTAGTGAATTCAATATAGAATAAAAGCGGAAAATGCGAAAATTAATCAATTTTATGAACCCATTAGCAAAAGTAATACTATGCAGCCGGGATTAAACCTCAATAATCTGAAGTATTTCTACGATGCTGTTGAAAGCCAGAGCATTTCTGAAGCTGCACGCAAAAATTTCATCACTCAGTCCGCTGTAAGCCAAGGGATTTTGAAATTAGAAAAAGCTTTGAAGCTGAATTTGATCACTCACCACCGCAATTTATTTAAGCTCACAGCAGAGGGAGAAATCATTTTTCACCATGCCCAGCGATTGTTCGGCACTTTAAACGCCATGCTGCAACTGGCTCAGGAACGCTCAGAAACCATATCCGGTCAAATTAATATAACATGCACGCAAAGTATCGCGATGAACCTGCTTTCAGAAATTTTGCAGCAAATGCAAACTCATTATCCAAAAGTTTCTGTGAACTTGAAAATCAGTAAAATGGATCAGATCTCCCTCATGCTTAAAAAAGGGAAGATGGATATCGGGATCGTTGTTGAAAGCGATGCGTGCGAAGGTTTTCAAAAGATAGAAATCCGAAAGGGGAATTTTCACCTATACTCTAAAAATGGGGCGATAGGCCAAGGCGTCTACGTCGACCACAGCAATGGCCTGTTTGTGTTGAGGCTGATGCAACTGTTCCGCCGGAGGTTCAAAAAAGAAATGAAGATACTGCAAGAATTAGACTCCTGGCAGGTCCTTGCCAGATGTGCTTCACAGGGCATTGGATGCTGCTTTCTTCCGGATTTTGTCGCCGGTCATGATCCATCCCTGAAAATATGCGAGAATCTTGAACCGATCCCCTATCGCATTATCGGTTTTTATCCTCAAGGAACCAGTCTTACTCGAGCCGCTAAAGCTCTTATCGAGTTACTTCAAAAATCGTGAATAATTAATAATATATCTATGCTATAATGTTGAATAACATTGGAGCTCAAATTTAAGTCTTGTATGGAATAACCCATGAATGAAAATTCACCAATTGATTTTACCAAAATTTTTAAGGCACAAGGCATATTTGAAAGATTTCGCAAAGACATGATAAACGATAGAGACAAAGCTGGTGCAATTCAATCTTTTGAATTTTGTTATGAACTGGCCTGGAAAATGATGAAAAGAGTGTTGGAATCTCGAGGAATGGAGGTTGGCTCTCCTAAAGATACATTTCGGAAGGCCGCTTTGGAAGGAATGATTGATGATCCTGAAGTTTGGTTTGAGTTTCAAATGAAGAAAAACTTGTCATCCCATACTTATGAACAAGAAAATGTTGATGCGATTCTTTTAATTTTTGATCGATTCTCTTATGTGCTAAGTAAATTTCTTCAAAAGATAGGGGATTTTTTATGATGCATATGAAACAGCATCATTGGGAAATAGTGAGAGACATTTTGGCAAAATATCCCTACACATTTTATGCCTTTGGATCCAGAGTGAAAGGCAAGCAGAAACGTTTTTCAGATTTAGATATCTGTTTCTTTGAAAATATTCCTTGGAATGAGCGGGCACATATCGATGAGGACTTTGAAGAATCAAATCTCCCATACAAAGTTGATATTATTGATTGGAACAGTTGTGAGAAGAAATTTCAAAATCTAATTAGACAAGACTTGATCTTGATCCAGAGCCCAAAAAACAAAACTCTAGTCGCCTAGTTCATTTGATTCAGCATATGTGGAATCTGGATATGAATTTAACCGCTTTGTTCAAATCCCTTAATTTTTTCCTAGATTTTAATTTCCTTGTCGATTAACTTCATTCGCTTAGGTCGATTAATTTCTTTCGCTTAGATTGATTTCTTTTGTAATAGTGGTGTTAGGATGAAATGCCCATTTTGTCGTCATCATGAATTGAAGGTCACTGATTCGCGCGATGCCATAGAAATTAATGGCATTCGCAGGAGGCGGGAGTGCTTAAGCTGCCAGCGCAGGTTTACGACTTTTGAGACCATAGAGCTGACGATGCAAGTGCGCAAGCGCGATGGGCGATACGAGGATTTTCAACAGAAAAAGTTAATCACCGGAATGATGTCGGCCTGCAATCGTACGACTATCAGTCACGAGCAAGTTTTGGTGTTAGCTTCCAGGATTACCGCTGATCTCATGCAAAAGCAGCCTAATGAGGTGAGCACTACCGAATTAGGTGATATTGTGATGGGGGAGTTGCAAAGACTAGATCCAATAGCGTATATTCGTTTTGCCTGTGTATATCGCAGATTTAAAAACGTCGAAGAGCTGATGGATGCTATACAATCGATCCAGGCAAAAGATGGCAATGTATAGCTACCCCTTAAAAAAAATATTGATGGATTGAAAATTTATCCTCGGGTAATTTATAATCATCCAAGCTTGAGGAGAAGGAAAAAATGGTATTGAAAAAAGCAGAAATTGCCAAATTTAAGAAGCGTTTAGAAGAAATGCGCGGACAGCTGACGAAATTATTGAAGGGTTCGACCGCAGATGTCAAAACTCCCGATGAAGCGGCCGGTTATTCGCAGCATCAAGCTGATCAGGGCACTGATGATTTTGACCGTACGATTAGTCTGGAAGTCACTTCTCAAGAATATGGCCTTTTAAGGCAAATTGATAGAGCCTTGGAAAAGATCGATGAGGGAACTTACGGGATCTGTGATATCAGTGGAGTAGAAATACCGATCGCAAGGCTGGAAGCAGTTCCTTATGCCGTAATGACAGTGAAGGCGCAAGAACAGATGGAAAAGGGATTAATTTAAGTTGTATGCCTTCATCTTTTTTTGGGGGGCGATGGAAGCCGATTTTTTGGACCTCCCTGTTGATATTAATCATCGATATTCTGACAAAATTTTGGACGAACGCCAATCTCCCATTGATGGGATTTGCCTATCCTTCTTACCCTTATGGGGGGATCCCTGTTTTTAGGAATTTTCTTGGGATCGAGTTTTCGATCAGCCATCTAATCAATCATGGGGCCGCTTGGGGAATGCTTTCGGATTACCAGGATTTCTTGTTGATTGCGCGTATTTTCCTGATTGGAGGTATGCTTTTATATTTATTATATTTTAATCAAGTCAAGGCTTGGCGCTTTCCATTGGCTCTTGTGATTTTAGGGGCGATCGGAAATATCATAGACTATTTTGTGTATGGCCATGTTGTCGATATGATCCATTTCGTTTTATGGGGATATGACTTTCCAGTCTTTAATGTGGCTGATTCGGCAGTGACCATAGGGATATTCTGGCTTCTAATTGTTTCCTCCTTTCAAGAGAGGCAGCGGGCCAGATCATGAGCCATCACTCCAATCTGCGCGTCGGCAATCCTCAGGAACTTCCATTGCAAGCCTCAAAATGGCTGCAGATTCAACTTTTGGTTGATGACAAAGAAATGGAACGTCTTTTTGAGGCCTTCGGAGATTTTCAGATTTATAAAGCAGGTGTGCTTTGCGATGCTGGAGAAGGGCTAATCTCAAAACCTGATTTTTTAAAACTCTACAGCAGTTATGTCGAAGCCCTAAAGCATGGCCGGCTGCCTGATGAAGCATTGTACCGGCAATATTTTTCCTCGGTTTTTACAACTGATCCCCACAATTTGTTCCAGATTGAAGTTGCCGGTAATCGCAGGATCATTCGCGTTGCCAGACCCGTCCTCCAACTGCAAATGCATAAAATGTCCTATTCGTCTGTGGACGGCAAATTTAGGGCTATGGTCCTTGGCAAAGATTGTATTTTATGGGGACTCCAATTTTCTTATCCTCAACTTTATCAGGATGCAAACAAAGAAGTTCATAAAGCATTAGAGGAAGAACAATTTCCTGATAGCCGTCTTTATCGTGCGTTGCAGAAATGGGTTAGGCAAGAAAGCATTCCCACACCTTTTGAGGTGGGTGACCAAAAAATCAATGTGCCTATTCGCATCGGTAAGAATTGCCTGGAGTGGATCAATCGCCATCCGCAGCTTGTCTCACAGAATATCAGAGTTATAACTAACTCAATAAACTCTACAAACCAAAGGGCGTGATAGGCAACGCAGGGTTTAACCACAGAGGT
>Ga0207062_1101_pt1 | contig 23251 bp, 26 predicted proteins | sample Alteio_BWMinCont_28_FD_153266 | JGI IMG/M metagenome (GOLD analysis project Ga0207062, IMG submission 153266) | Enriched cells from forest soil in Barre Woods Harvard Forest LTER site, Petersham, Massachusetts, United States -... | ecosystem: Environmental > Terrestrial > Soil > Temperate forest >... | reverse complement strand
CATTCTTCAATTCTTTGGAGATTTCTAAATTCTCCGGAATCTGAGAAGCCGAAGAAACAATGATCAGGTCTGGATGCAGTCTTGTCCCCAAGTCGGATAGCCCCTTCTCAAAGTCGCTTGTTTCATACGTCGTTACAAGGATTGGCTTTCCATTTTTGGCCCTTGGCTGCCCAGAAGAGAACTCGTAAGACACCTTGGTGAGCCAAGGTACAAACGGTGCGTTTATATCCCGGTAGCAGCGGAGGACCACAACTTGCCCATCAGATTTCGCAGGCGCCTTACACCCGGAAATATTTAGAAGCAGAAGTAGTACCAGCCCAGTGCATTGTCTAATCATTTCTTTTTATCCGAACAGCCTTCACAACAAGTGCAAAAGTTAGAGGATCCCATAAAGTTGGCCACGTTTCTGCATGTGCTGTAAGTGTACTTGCCAGGCTTTTTTGCCGCTTCGCATCTATGGACAAATTGCTTCGTAAATGCGACCCAGTCGGCATAGTACTTACCATTGTTTGCGTAGGGATTGGGGCCTTCCTCGTAGAAGAGTCTCGTGTCTCCGGTTTCGCAAAAGTTGAGAGGAGCCGGCTGCGGCACGCCCGGCTTTGCCAATGGTGGGTCTAATAACTTATGCGCGAGCCAATTGAGAGAACCCCAGAACCATCCGTCATTATTATTGTTATTCCCTTGGAGGCCAAATGGATCCGTACGTGTGGTCGAATCGTTTGCTGCGTACCGGTAGAAATTACCGTCAGCTCCAAATCTAAGTGGGTCCTCGGTGGTAAACCTCCCGATGGCTGGATCGTAAGTATCTGGCGCGATAGTACGATGAGGTTCCCTTTTCACCATTTGTTCGCCCGAGCCGTGTACGACACAGGTTTTGGCTTGAATGGAACATTACGTTCAGTATACGTTCCATCGAACAGCCAGGAGTGTCTGTAGCGAATGACTGTGCTTAGTCAGTTTCCGCGCCTGATCCGGTTGTGAAGCCAATTGCGAAGGTTTCATCGTTCTGTGGAGGCGGCTTTGGCTCAGTCTGATTCGCTCCATTTGAAATTGGGTTTAACCGCGCTGCAGGGTGAGTCGCCGCATGAATTTGTTTCAACATGCGGATTGAGACGTGCGTGTAAATCTGCGTGGTATCAAGCCGGGCATGACCGAGCATTGCCTGGATATACCGAACGTCGGCGCCGCCTTCGAGCATGAGCGTCGCCATGGTATGACGGAAGGTGTGGCAAGCCCCGGATTTGCCAGGCTCGGCCGCTTGTACGTAACGGCGAACTAGCCAGCTCAGGTAGTTTGGCGCGAATTGCCGGCCGGTGGAGCTCAAGAACACATAACCTTCGTCTGGTTTACCAACAATTGAAGGCCTGACCTCGACCAAATATCTCTCGAGCCAAACCAGGGCTCGCTCTCCGATTGGCACGATTCGATCCCTCTTTCCCTTTCCCTCGCGAACGGCCACGAGGCCGTGGCTCTTGTCCACGTCATAGAGTTTCAGCTTCAAAAGTTCCATACGCCTTAGCCCGCTGGAATAGAGGACTTCGAGGAGAGCCCGGTCCCGCAGGCCCAGAGGTTTGTCTACTCGCGGTTGCTTCAGGACAAGTTCCACTTCGTCCTTGTTAAGGACCCTCGGTAACTTGTAGCCCAACCGCGGCAACTCTAATTCGGCGGCGGGGTCATTGAGTACATAATTCCGCCGAGCCAGCCATCTAAACCAGACCTTCAGGGGAGTCAGTCGCGAATGCTGACTTGCCATCGCCAACGGCTGCCCATTCTTCTTTCGATAATGGAACAAAAAACTCTGATACCCCTCGAGCGTAGCTTTTGTGACCTGGGTCGGATTCGCGATGTGAGCGCTTTTGCACCAAACGAGGAACATCTCCATATGAACGCGACGCACTCTCAAGGTGCTATCGGCGAAGCCCTTTACGGCAAGATGTTGGAGATATTTCTCCAAGAACGTGGATAGGCCATCGGTCTGAGATGTTTTTGAGTTTCGGGTGGCAAGTGCATTCCGATCGTCATTGCTCCCGGCTTTGTTTTTTTCATGATTATCCTCTGGGCTCATATTGACACGCATATGGCCGACCGCGTTTGCGCTGCAAAAGAATCGATAGCTGGGCAACGGTCATTAGCGTTTGCTCCAAGGCCCTCTTGCTGCTTATAGTCGGCTTGATCGGGGAGTCGCAGGATGAAAGAATCCTTTTGCCGCGCAGCGTGAAGAACTTAAATAGGATCGAAAAACGCGATGAAAACTAGCGACCGGCAGGTGTATCAATTCATAGCGACATTGCGCGGAATCTCACCGCCGATCTGGCGGCGCATACAGGTTTGGGACGATTACACGTTGGATCAGCTCCATCGCGCTTTGCAGGGTAAGCGACTGGTGAAAACCGTCTGGACGAATTGAGAGTAAATAAGGATGCTGCCCAATGTGGGCACATCAATAAGTGTCCACGAGGAATAAGTGGACACAACCGAGCAGGCCATCCTTGATGGGACACCCAAACGAATGGCGAGACGGCGGCGATCGGTCGAAGAGAAGCGACGAATCGTCGAAGAGACGTTAGAAGCTGGTGCATCGGTAGCGCGCGTGGCGCGGCGGCACGCAGTCAACGCCAACCAAGTGTTTTACTGGCGCAAGAAGTATCGCGAAGGACGGCTGGGAAAGAGCCCGTCCAGCAAGCTCCTGCCTGTAACTTTGTCAGATGTCTCACGGAGTAAGTCCGGGCGAGCCGGTTACGAGACTTCGCCGTTCGCTGTCGGGTCGATGGAGATCAAGCTCGCCAAAGGGACTCTTCGCATATCAGGAAACGTAGACGTGGTGGTGCTGCGTACCGCGATCGAGTGTCTGGCCGGATGATCGGGCTGCCAGCGGGTACGCGCATCTGGATCGCCGCAGGGGTGACCGATCTCCGTCGTGGATTCACGGGCTTGAGTGGGATGGTGCAGACGGCACTCAAAGAGAATCCGTTCTCGGGTCACGTGTTCGTGTTTCGTGGACGGCGAGGAGACCTGATCAAGATGTTGTGGTGGGACGGCGATGGTCTTTGTCTTTTTGCAAAAAGACTGGAGCGAGGAAGATTCCTCTGGCCGCAAGCGACGAGTGGAACAGTGGCGCTAACGCCTGCCCAGTTATCGATGTTGCTTGAAGGCATCGACTGGAGGCGTCCGGTACGCAGCTACGATCCGCAAATGGCAGTGTGAAAGAAAATATTTTTGCAATTTTCTGGTGCGTTTTCATCATGCTGTAAAAAAAGTGCGGTATGTTCGCGTGCAATGGATGCCGCCACACCGCGCGACCTCGATCAACTCGATTCCCAAGCATTAAGGGCGCTCATTCTGGCGCTGCGTGAGCAAGTTTTCTCGCATCAGAAGCAGCTTGCTTCGCGCGATGCGGAAATCGAACACTTGAAGCTGCTGATCGTGAAACTGCGTCGCCTGGAGTTCGGCCGCTCGTCGGAGAAACGGGAATACCAGATCGAACAACTGGAACTACGGCTGGAAGAACTGGAAGCAAGACAAACGAAAGAAACAGCTGCGGTGAAGGAATCAGTCCCACCCAGCACTGTGGTCGTGCGGCCTGTACGACGCTCGTTGCCTGATCACTTGCCACGGGAAGAGCGAAAGGTTCTTCCGAAGCAAGAAGCGTGTCCGGACTGCGGAGGCAAGCTAAAGCATCTTGGCGAAGATGTTTCGGAAATCCTGGAGTACGTGCCGGCCAGTCTCAAAGTCATCCGGTACGTTCGTCCCAAGCTGGCTTGCGGATGTTGCGATCGCATCGTGCAGGCCGAAGCGCCGAGCCGACCGATCGAGCGAAGCATTGCTGGTCCTGGGCTTCTGGCACACGTGCTGGCATCGAAATATTGTGACCACTTGCCTCTCTATCGTCAGTCGCAGATCTATGCTCGTACCGGCGTGGAGTTGGACCGCTCAACCCTGGCGGAGTGGGTCGGTGCATCCAGCCGGCTGCTCGCGCCGCTGGTGGAAGCGTTGCGACGCCACGTGATGGCTGCAGACAAACTACACGCGGATGACACGCCAGTTCCGGTGTTGGCACCAGGGTTGGGCAAAACCAAAACGGGGCGGCTGTGGACTTACGTGCGCGACGATCGTCCCGCAGGAGACAGCACACCAGCCGCGGTGTGGTTCGCGTATTCACCGGATCGCAAGGGCGAACATCCGCAATCTCACCTGAGCAACTTTACCGGCACTCTGCAAGCGGATGGCTACGCGGGCTTCGATCGGATTTACGAAGCGGGGCGCATTCAGGAAGCGGCCTGCTGGGCACACGTGCGAAGAAAGTTTTACGATCTCGAGGTTGCGCACAAATCTCCGGTTGCGGCTGAGGCTCTGGAACGCATCGCAGCGTTGTATGCCATCGAAAAAGAAATACGAGGGCGCCCGCCTGACGAGCGGCGTGAGGTTCGCAACACGCGCAGCAGACCGTTGCTGGACTCGCTAAAACAATGGTTCGAGGAGACCCTAGGAAAACTCTCTCAAAAATCCGATACGGCCATGGCCGTTCGTTACGCACTCGGACGGTGGGAAGCGCTGATGCGCTTCTGTGATGACGGCCGCATCGAAATCGATAATAATGCTGCAGAACGAGCGTTGCGGGTCGTGGCCCTGGGCAGAAAGAATTTCCTTTTTGCAGGTTCCGATGGTGGTGGAGAAAGTGCCGCGACGATTTACAGTCTGCTCGGTACGGCCAAGCTAAACGGAATCGATCCCGAAAGTTATCTACGGGACGTGTTATCCCGCATCGCGGATCATCCGATCAAGCACATCGAGGAGTTGCTCCCGTGGAACGTCGCCGCAAGTCTACAACTTCCCAAACAAGAGGCGGCATAAGCGAAGACGCCGCCACGAACGTTCCCACCAATAGTCTCCCAGAGCTACCCTACGTCGAAGAGACCATCGAAAACGGCGGAATCACTATCGGAATCATTCCTCCGCTGAGCGAATGTGTCGCTGTGGCTCACGAGGGGCGCCACACGCTAGCCATGCTGAAACGTCAGAAAGGTGAGTCCCTGGCACAGTTGCTGTCCCGCCTGGATCTTGCCATCGCCAGGGCTCACACCGATGACGTTTTCACCGACGAGATTAACAGGCCCATGGACTCAAAACGCTCATAGGCTCATAGCAGGATACGTCGGCCCTTTCAAGACGGCCGATGGCGATCGATAGGAACGATTACGAAGCAAGAGCAGAAGCAAGAGAACCCGCAATGAAAACGATTATGCGAGCGACATATGGCTGCGTTCTTCTGCAGGCTGGTTGGAGATTCTGTTGGGGGCGCTGTAGAGCAAATCTATGAACCGTCGAGCATGGACAGCGTTCGCCGCCGTGCAACTAGTGGGTACGGTCTGTGTGTGGGAAGGGCCGCGCATACTAACCGCGCTGGGGCCTGTGCTCTTCCTTAGCGGCCTGGTCTTGCTCGCACCTGGCGGGCTGCTGAGCCTGGTGCTCGTGGAGAAATTGCTGTGGAGAAGTGGGCTGACGCTATCGGGGATGACGAGGGTTGAACTGGCCCTGACGCTGGTGCTCAACGCCGCACTGTGGTGGCTGGCTGCGAAGGCGTGGAGAGCCATCCGCTCCCGCCGATCCTCCGGGGCCGAGTCCTGACGGCAAGACGGCTCACACCAGACGCTTACTTTGCAGGTGGCAATGGGTTGGGAGAACTATCATGAGTACGAGTTTCTCGCCGTGGGAGAAGGCATTCAAGTAGGTGCTGGTCAGGCCTATACTTATGGCAAAGGGCAATCCTTGGCCAACTCCACAACGACGGAAACGTTCCTATTTGCAGGCGTCGGCGCAAGCACGCCCTATGCGGGTGCAAACGCCAGCGCATTCTACGCGACACCATCATCCTTTGGAATTAGCTTAAGCGGAAACCTCTTAGCCTTTCAAGGGGGAGTGGGGGGCTACGTAAACGTAAGCTCCCTTACTTCCTGTCTTGGATTCTAGGGCTGGGTCAAATGTTCCTTTTAACCCATCAAATTCTGATTGGCCCCGGCGGACCTTGGGCTGATACCTTGGCCGGCATCTGGTTCGCCTTGGGCATCCTGGCCCTTTTTCTGATTCCCCGGTCCACGAGAATCCGCATCGCCGAGAGATTCGGACTCGGAATCCGGCCAAGGCTGGGCGAACCGGGTCTTCCGGCATCTCTGAAGGTCAGGATCCTTATCGGTGCATTGTTGATGCTATTAGTGCTACTGATGCTTCTCTGCGGAAAGTGGTCTCGGATGCCGTAGCAGCGGCAATGGCAGCGTCGGCGGGGCCCCAAGTAAAACTGGCTGCTTCGTCAAGGGGGTAGTTGCCGGAGCGGCGACTACGCTAGTTGTAGGTGCTGTAGCCATAGTGGCTGCGCCTGTTGTTGGCGGTGGCCGCCCGTTACCACGCCGAAATGATTTTGATTTGTCTTTTTCTGGGGGCTGCTAAGGGGGTGGTATCAGCCGCCCGAAGTTGCAAGTATTGAAACGGGCCCGTTGATGTAGCTTGAACATCGGGAGAAAAACAAATGGGTACGACACCCGAATGGCTAGAAGTTCTCACAACTGGCCTCTTCTGGCTCTGCGCAAAGACGCTTTTGCTCGTCATTTTCAAGCGATCGATACCGCACATTCGATCTTATCTTTCTATTTAGAAATACCCTAGTCTGGTTTTCCGCAGCCTTGTGGTTCGGCATTGTCGACACCTTTCAATCCTCAATCCTCCCCATTCCCTGCAAAACACTTAGCCCCTCGCCACTCCCAAGCTCCATCGTGACGCGCCAGGAGATTACATGAAACCATCGGCGCGTAAACTGAAGGCTTTCGCCCCCGGGGGGCGTCTGGCTGACTCCACAACATAAGGGTTGCCAACCCGCCTTCCGCGTGGGAACAACTGAAGGAACATTAACCGTTTCTGACTGCTCCAAACGCTACTATCTGCTCCTGAGAGTGCCTCGTAAGTCCTTGACAATCCTTTCTCTGCAGATTTTGCCAAGGTCCAGTGGCCGGCTGCCATCCGCACCGCAAAATTTGAACCTGAGCCGACCTGCTGTTCAAGCCGGTGTTCGAAAGTAAACTGAGAGAATTGTTCGGGCCCGAAAAAATGAGGGGCCATTGAGGGGCCAATAAGGATTTCTCTGCATTCCCCATTGTTCCTTTTCAATGACTTGGCGCTCCCCGGCATTTCTTCTAAGTCCTTTAGATTCCGCTCGGTATTGTTTTCGATCCCCACCGCCCCTACCAGTTTTCTCATTCCATAAAAAGAACTTGCCACTTTCACGAATCTGACCCTACTAGGGATACGCAATAGCGTTCGCTATTCGAGAGCTTCCCCTGTTCGATTACCAATATGCTGAGTCTAGGACGGAGTCAGCCCAGAGAGCAGAGTGTGCATAAGTGCACAGACAGCCGATTTTAAGTCAACGGAGACTTGTTGGTAAGGAGACTCCAATGATGGCCCGGGCAGGTGTTTGGAAGCGAAGGCGTGAAGATCTCAAGAATAGAAGAACCCCGCTATTCAGGAGATATGAGAAGAGTCCTAACGATCTTCGTCTCGCGTTGGAGATTAAGATTATCGACGATCAAATCGCGGAGTGTACTCAACAGATGGAACGAGAAAATCGAGGGCTGGAGCCAGTGCGGGGAAATCCAAGCCTAGCTTAGGAGAGCATAGTGAAGTTTGGAAGCGCCGCGCTTCAAAACTTACTTAAACTAACAATGGCAGGCATGCCGCGAAGGGGTTCCCACAGTGAAGAACTTAAATTGAAGAGTAACTCCTGCGGGCTCCGAAGGGTAGTGCCGGATTTGCCCCGTTAGTAAGATTCTCCGGGGCGTAAAGCGATGATAGGCGCAGATTTCCGTGTTGGTTTTGAATCTGAATCTTTCATTGTCATGCGCGGCGAGATTGATGGCCAGGAGAGCAAACTAACTTAAGAACTCCGAGTCACGCCACCGACGGTTCCATTGTCGTTCAATTGTTTTGACTTCCCACCGAGGTGGAAAGTCTACCTCCGTAGAAACGTTCTCAATCTGTCTTTCCCACTCCCTGGAAAAGTCTCGCAAAATTGTACAAAACAGAACAGCACGCGAGATTGTATAAAAGGGGACAGCGCGGCTCCTCGAGAGTACCAATAATGTGGTACTGCACACTGAGCACGGGCGAATCGTTGCTCGAACGGCAGGCGGGCTGTTTAGTGAACTATGCGAACCGCCGGAGTTTCAGGATCCGCCGCAGTGAGGCAGCTGCTGCATGGTACGGGTTCAGGCTTTCCAACAAGGTAGAACTGGTGGGAAGCATGGGGCTACGGGAACAACGCATAGGAGCAAAAAGTTGTCAAAATCTCCAGGGCACGCACGCACTGTAAAAGTATTTATCGCTGACGGCAGTCAACTGAGCTGCCAATTGATAGCGGGCGCCGTACGGCGTGGTCGCTACCGGACCCGCGTGGTCGGCTACGCGACTGACGCGGCGGGAATTCGCGAAGGACTCGAAGAGAGCGATGCGGACGTCGCGGTGATTGGTGCTCGCTTAGATAACGAGGACCGCGCTGGTTTTGATGTGACGCGGGAAATAATTGCTTCGCGCTCCAAACCCAGCGTCATCATAATACTCGATTCCAACAAGCCTACGATGGTAGTGGAAGCATTCCGGGCAGGGGCAAGCGGGATATTTTCCAGGGACCAATCGTCTGAATTGTTGTGCAAGTGCATCCACGCAGTGCACAAGGGGCAAGTGTGGGCGAGCAGCAAGGAATTGCATTTCGTGATTGATGCCTTGGGCCCGGCTCTGCAAGCCAAATCGATTTCTCTGCGAGCAACGGGCTTGCTCACAAAAAGGGAAGAAGGCGTTGTCCATTTGGTAGCCGAAGGCATGACCAATCGTGATATTTCACAAGAACTAAAACTGAGTGAACATACGGTCCGGAATTATTTGTTCAGAATCTTCAACAAAGTGGGAACTTCGAATCGACTGGAGCTGGCTCTTTACGCGATCGATCGAAGAGAAGGCCTTGAGCAGCAGAATACGGTGGCCGCTCTGGAGGCTTCGGTCGTGGGCACAGATCAAGCCGTTTCCTCAAGGAGAGCCTGATCAATACGCCCCGTTGAACGTCTTTCCTTTACTCGCCCCCACCGATCCCTACCCATCGCTAGCACTGAATTTCGACAAACGGTCCAGGATGTTTCAAGGCTCGTAATTATCGCGCTGGTCAAAACCTCATTGCACCTCCCATCCCCAAGTGGAAAACGAATCCATCTCAGCGAATGCACCTTTATTGAGCGTTGGTGCGATCAAGCCAATCGTCCGAAGAGCGGGCATTGCCTATTCTCGGGTCCTGTGCAGCGCCGTGCGCTTGTATGTGCAAAATTGCACGATGTACGTTTGTACCTAGCAATGTCGGGACTGCGTCTCAAGACGTTCCAAGCAAAGCGTTAGTGACTTTCCTTCTCTTGTCCGTTCCCACTGACCTAGCTAGTGTGCAACTTGAGAGAGTGGTGGGGGTGCTTGTTGAATCTTGGATGTCCAACGAGAAAGACACTCCGGTTCCTGTTGCAAACAGGAGTCACATTCTGGTGGACGAATGGGAGTGGGGAGCAGCGGAAGGGTGAAGGCCGCAGCCGCGACGTGAGTGAGCATGGCGCGTTTGTGTTTGCGCCGAACGGTCCGCCGGTGGGTGCGAGCGTCATTCTCAAGATTGATCTAGAGGGAATCCCCGATGAAATCGGACGCCTTCCGGTTGAGGTGCATGGTGAAGTCCTTCGGGTAGAGCAATGCCCCGCTGAGAGGGGAATGCTAACGGGTGGGTTTGCAGTTCAATATTGAGGAGGTTATCGCTAAAGAGATAGCGAGCGATCTCCCAGAGTCTGGCAGACGGAATCTGCCAAAGATATTGCGGACGGCGACAAGCGAAGTAGGATCTTCAGGGCTGAAGTCGACCGTAAGGTGAATGTAATTAATGGCTTACAGGATCTTGGCCTGTAAGCCACAGAGCGGAGCTCTATGCTTTTTGGGTACATGGACGGGGTGGCTGGTCAAGTGTGTGACTCTTCTTGGTATGCGGTTTACACCCGACATCAGCATGAAAAGATGGTGCATCAGGTGCTCACCAGCAAGGGATTTGACAGCTTTCTTCCGCTTTACGCAACTACTCACAATTGGAAGGACCGGACCAAAGCACTTACGCTGCCGCTGTTTCCTTGCTACGTGTTTTTGAAAGGCGGTATTGAGCGGCGGCTTCAGATCCTCACAACGCCAGGCATTTATGGCTTGGTGTCCACTGCGGGCCAGCCGGCAGCGATTCCAGATATAGAGATTGAAGCGATTCGCCGAGTCGTCGATAGCGGCGCGCGCGTGGAAGCGCATCCTTACCTTAAATGCGGAAACTGGGTGAGGGTCAAGTGCGGGCCCCTCGCGGGAATCGAAGGGATATTGGTGCGGAAGAAGAATCTTTCGCGCCTGGTGTTGTCCGTGGAGCTCTTGGGGACGGCAGCTGCCATCGAAGTGGCGGCGTTCCAGGTTGAGGTCATAAACGCACCGCAAGGAAGAGATTCCAACATCGGACATGGAGCCGATTTGCGGCACACCAGGAACCCTGAAGCAATCGCCCTCGAGTAAAGGATGAGGTGCCAGGGACGGAGAACATTGCGCTCTTGGGAGCGATCATCGTAACGGCACTGGTTGTCCGGAGTGCGGCGAATTCAATGCGAGACTTGCAGGAGAATATGTCATGAAAAAGTGGTGGTATGTGACGGCGGCAATATCGCTGGTGTCGTTTTCGATTTCCGCGCGGGCGCAAGGACAGGCGCGAAAGGACATCAAGAGCGAAAGCGCACAAATCCTGAGCGCGGTGGACATCAAATCCCAGCCGGTGAAAGCAGCAACGGATGACCCGAATTACTCCATCGCTCCCGAGGACGTCCTCACCATCGACGTGTGGAAAGAGCCAGAGATCTCGAGGACTGTGCCGGTGCGAAGAGACGGCAAGATTTCACTGCCATTGTTAAACGACTTGCAGGCCGCGGGTTTAACGCCCACACAGCTAGGCGCCGAGATCGTGGAGAAGCTGCGCGCGACAATTGTGCATCCGCAAGTAACTGTGATCGTGGCGCAGATGAGTAGCCTGCGGATTTATATCCTGGGTCAAGTAACTCGGGGAGGAGCTTATCCCCTGGTGCCAGACATGACCGTGATGCAGGCCCTTTCGGTTGCTGGCGGGTTTACACCTTACGCGAACGTGAAAAAAATCCACGTCATTCGCAGCGAAAATGGCACGGAAAAAATGTTTCCCCTCAACTACAAAGAAGTGAGTAGCGGGCGCAAGACGGAGCAAAACATTCATCTTAAACCTGGCGATACGATCGTCGTGCCGTAGGTAAATAACATGGCAAAGCTGATTCACATTCACAGTTGGGTACTTCTCGCGATGTTTCTGTATGCGCCCATAGTCAAGGCACAAGAAACCGATCCAGCCAAGAACGATCCGCGTGAACAACCGCTCGCGCCTCTGCCAGCACCGTTGCCGGCGGGGAAAACAAGCGTACTGGCTCTGAACTCCCCGTTATGGGCTGGTGAGGAAGTCCAGTCCGCGGGCAACGATCAGTTGCTAAGCAGTGTTCAAGCACCGACCTTGGGTCCAGTCGTGAGCGCCCGCAATTTCCTTGTGCCGAGCTTCAGCGCGACCTCGCAGCTGGCCATGAATTCTTCCGGGTTAGGTTTTGGTCAGCCAACAGATTTCAACTATCTGCTAGGCTCGCTGGACTTGAACCACATGACAGATCGCTCTGAATTGCTCGTGCACTATACCGGGGGCGGAATGTTCTCGTCGTATTTAAATTCCGCTATTCAAGAATTACAGTTCTCTTACAACTACAAATGGGAACGATGGTCCCTTTTGCTGGGCGACGAAGTCAGTTTTCTCTCGGAATCTCCTTTTGGATTTGGGGGCGTCGGGGGCCTGGAATTCCTTAGCGGCAATGCTGCGTTCGGTCCTGGCGGCTTTCTGAATGGGATTTTGGGTCCAAACCAGACGATACCAACGATTATGGTGCCCCGATTGAGTAATACGCTAGTCTCGCAGATCGAATACAAAGTCAGCCCGCGTGCAACGTGGACCGCTGCTGGATCCTACGGGACGCTGAATTTTTTTGGCGTAGGCTTTATCAACAGCTCCGACGCTTTGTTTCAGACAGGTTACAACTATTCCGTGAGTCCAGAGAGCACGATTGCGGCGATCTACACCTTCGATGACTTCCGGTATCCCGCGTTTCCCCAGACGATCGAGTATCACGTGATGAAGCTTGGCTATTCGCGATACGTTACCGGAAGACTGAGCTTCCAACTTGCCGCCGGCCCAAGCGTAGTAATGCTGCGGGGCGTGTTCACAGGCTACGCGAACAACCTTTCATGGGCTCTGAATAGCGCATTGAATTACAAGTGGGATCGCACGACACTTTTACTTAGCTACGATCACCTGGTGACGGGCGGGAGCGGCGTGCTGGTCGGGGCGCAGACGGGACAAGTGCAGGCGACGGTAGAGCGAAAACTCAGTTCGAGATGGCAGCTGTCGGCCTCGCTGGGTTACGCAATGAATGGAAGCCTGACACCAAATACCACTACTTCGGATATTCAACGCTACAACTCCTGGTACGCCGCAGTTCGATTCAATCATCAGATGCGGCCCGCGACCAACTTTTTTCTGAGCTATGGTGTAGGGTTGCAGGCCACGAATGCCACTGGTTGCACTTCGCCGAGTTGTGCAACCAACTTCATTAGTCACCAGATTTCCGGAGGATTCAATTTTGGCCTGCGACCAATCGTAATGCGATAGCCCGAGCGAGAAGTACGGGAAAAAGGGTGAGCACTCCAAAAGCACCAACCAGAACTGATGAACGACTTTTTGGCTCGCGGCGGTACAGAACTGTTAACCGAAAAGCTTGATTCTGGAAAAGCAAAAGCCTTGTCCCATAGGCGAATTACAGATGTTCATAGAGAGGCTGGCGATGTCTAACAAAGTTGAGGAGGGAGCTACGCGCGGCTGGGAAGAGTACCTGGCCATCGTAGTCCGACGGCGCTGGTGGATATTGCTTCCGTTGTTTCTGTGCTGGCTGGGGGTATGGGGAGTGAGCTGGACTCTGCCGACCACCTACACTTCCGATGCGCTGATCTCCGCCGAACAGCAGAAGGTGTCGGACCTCTACGTGATGGAGAACGTCAATGTGAACCTGCAAAATCGTTTGCAAAGTACTACGCAAAAGGTTTTGAGCTATGCCAGCCTGCAGGGGATCATCGACCGCTTTAAGCTTTACGAAACGACTCCCCGGATGAGCGGTTTTTTCAAGCCCAAAGATCCAGTCGATCAAATGCGGAGCGACATCAAGATTGAGCTCGTGGGGGCGCCAGGATATCGGGGAGAGTTCTTCTCCTTCAAGATTCACTATTCCGCCGATACACCCCAGCTGGCGCAGCAGGTCAATACCGAGCTGACGTCTTTGTTCATCAACGAAAATGTGCGGGCTCAACGGCAGCTTTCCGAGAATACAACGGCCTTTCTGGACGGCGAACTCGCGGACGCGCGTACCAAGATGGAAGAGCAGGAAGCCCAAGTCTCCGCATTCAAGGCTAAACACGTTGGAAACCTGCCCGGCCAGTTGCAAAGCAACGTACAAATTCTAGCCGGCCTGCAGGCGGCGTTGGCGAGCACCCAACACGCCCTGGACAGTTCGAAGCAACAGAAGATCTATCTGGAGTCACTGCTGCAGCAATACCAATCGGCTCAGGCGAGTATGGGTGGAGACTCAAACGCCATATCCACGCAAGCCTTAGATAAGGAGTTGCAAGACTTGCGTCTTCGACTCCAGACTCTGCGTACTCGTTATCATGACGGCCATCCGGACATCGTCGCGCTGGAGGATGAAATCGCCAAGACGGAGGCTCTGAGGAAGCAAAACGAAGCGGAAATCGCCTCCAACCAGCAGACCGGCAAGTCAACAAACGCGATCGACTTCTCCGCCGCAGAAGGGGTGCAGCGCGGGGCACCCACGGCAATCATGCAGCTGCAGAGCCAACTTAAGGCCAATCAGCTGGAAATTCAGAACGAGCAACAGCACGCGAGGGATCTTGAGGCGCAAACTACCGTGTACCAGGGGCGCCTGAATCTGACTCCGGAAACAGAACAAGAGCTGACCGTCGTCTCGCGCGGGTATGACGAAGCCAAATTCAATTACAACTCGCTTCTTCAGAAGCAAACGCAGTCGCAGCTCGCCACAAGCCTGGGACAGCAGCAGCAAGGGCAGCAATTTCACATTATCGACCCGCCGAAGTTGCCGGACAAACCGTCAGCTCCAAATCGCTTCCTGATCAGTCTTTTCGGCTTGGGTCTGGGAACCCTTCTCGGCTTGGGTCTTGCCACGTTCCTTGAATTGACCGACGTCCGCTTCCGGCAGGAGAAAGATCTGGAAGGAATTCTTCCTGCACGTATGCTGGTCGGTATACCGCGCTTGAGCACCCCCCAAGAGGAACGTTCTCGCGCTATCGCACGGTACTTTGAATATGGCGCAGTGTCGGTAATGATTTTATTGATTTTCACCGGCAACCTATATACGTACTACAACGGATGAGTGACTGTGGTGAGTGAGAGCTACGGACATGATGCGAAATCCTTTCCCGGTGAATATATGCGTGGTCTGCTCACCAGCATGATCTGCGGTATTCCTTGCCGGAAAGGCACCTTAGAATCAGGAATGGAAAACAATGAGCCAGTTATTTGAAGGATTTAGCAGAGCAGCAATTCAGCCGAAGCAGCCGGTTGCCGTCCCGCTGGACATGGCTCCGTCTCAGCTGGTTCCACCGGAGCCTACAGTACGGGAGGAAGTGCCGAGCGATGCGGCGCCGGGAGCGGCCGTGTTCGGCGGCGCAGCCGAGGCTAAGAGGGCGCTCGATAGTGAGAAGTCTCGGTCGGTGATGGTGCAACCTCCGACGACATCTCGTCTAGTTGCGTGGACGGATCCTAATAGTCTTGGCGCCGAGAAATTTCGAGCGCTTTCTGTCCGGTTAGACGCCATTCGCAGACATGAGGAACTGAAATCCGTGCAAGTGACCAGCAGCGTGATCAACGAGGGCAAGTCATTTGTGGCCGCGAATCTGGCTGTAACGTTGGCCAAGTACTCTGGATTTAAGACCCTTCTGATTGAGGGAGATTTGCACAGACCTACGCTGGCATCGATGTTCGGGTTAAAGGATTTGCAAGGTCTGAGCGACTGGTGGAGTGGCCGAAACAAGGACCTTGCGCGCTACATGCTTCGATTCACTGGCACTGGCCTGTGGTTTCTTCCAGCAGGAAAAGCCTGCGATCGGCCCTCGGAAATCTTGCGTTCGGCGCAACTTGCGGAAGCGTTTTCACAGTTGTCGGGCCAGTTCGATTGGATCGTCATAGATTCCACTCCGATGTTACCGGTGATCGATGCCAACCTGTGGTCGAGGCTTGTGGACGGGACTCTGCTGGTCGTGCGGGAGGGCATCGCGCCGCTCAAGGCTTTGAAAAAAGGGTTGCAATCCCTGGACCACCCGAAGTTGATCGGTGTGGTAGTCAATGAGGCTTCTGATTTCGATCAGATCGACTACGAGGGGCAATATTATGGTGCCCGAAAGTACGGAGACAACGGCTCCGGAAGATCAACATAGGCGAAAGGTGAACGTGAGAAGGATTCTTTCACCAACTGGTTGATGTAGTTCGCAGCAAGTCGCAACGCTCATGCGCTGCAAACATTCCAATTAGATTCTCGATCGTATGCCCTCTACCCTTTGGAATAAACCTGTTCGGGGCTCGCTTTGGCTTGTCTGATTGGACCGAGTCCGATGGCGTATTCGATATTCCCGCTGTTTAAATATCTCGTGTGGTTGGCAGTGTGGTGTGGCGTGCTTCCTCTCGATCCGAGGATTGCCCTAGCAGCCCGGAGTCAGGCTAACTTGAGGTCTAACGCTAGCAACAAAACCTGGGAGAAAAATCCATCCGCGGAAATGTTGGGGACGGTTACATGGTTCGCAGCTTTATCGCTAGCAACACTGGTCGTGATTATGTATGCGCCGGTGCTCAGTTCGCTGGCGCGGCAATGGTGGAATGATCCAAATTATGGTCACGGATTCTTCGTTCCAATTTTTGCGGGCTATATTTTGTGGAGTGAGCGCGCTCGGTGGAGCCTGCTGCGATTCCGCCCAAACAATTTCGGTCTCGCGATCATGGTATTCGCGATCGGACTGCGGGTTATCGGGATGCTCGGCGCTGAGCTATTCATGGCGCGGCTGTCCTTGCTGATTCTAATCTCTGGAATGGTGATGTTCTTGGCCGGGAGCGGGGCGCTGCGTTCGATATCGTTTCCGCTCGGGTACCTGTTGTTCATGATCCCCCTGCCGGCAATCGTTTATTACCAATTGACGCTTCCTCTGCAGCTGTGGGCATCTCGCTTGGCTGCGACCGGTCTGGTCGCGCTCGGGATTCATACCGTGCGACAAGGGAATCTACTCTTTCTGCCGAACTGCACGCTCAATGTAGTTGAAGCATGTAGCGGAATTCGATCTTTGCTTTCCTTACTCGCAGCGGCTGTCGCCTACGGGTACTTGGCTGAGGCAAGCACGTCAAAACGCGTCGTGCTGGCTGCGGCCAGCATCCCGATTGCCATCGCGACCAACGGGCTCCGGCTGGTCGCGACCGGTGTGCTGAGCTACTTCTTCGGACCGGGCGTGGATTCCGGAGTGGTCCATTTGACGCTCGGCCTGTGTGCCTTCACGCTGGCTTTTCTTTCGATTCTTCTCCTCCATAAAGTTCTAGGGCTGCCTTGGAGGCAGCGGAATCTCGCTCGGGTGCGTCCATGACGCATCTCCGATCCACCTTGGCCGCGCTGGTGCTTGTGGGAGGAATCATTGCGACGCATAGTTTCAGTCCAAAGGTCGCCGCAGCTCCGCATTGGCCGTTGCGCGAATTTCCGTCTGACATTGGCCTGTCACACAGCGAGGATCGCCCATTCGAGATGCAGGTCGTGCGCGCCGTCGGTGCAGATGACTATATCAACCGGGTGTATCTTGGCGGCACGCTTCCAATTGAGCTTTATGTCGGCTACTACAAAGACCAACGTTCCGGCGACAGAATGCACTCTCCAAAGAATTGTCTTCCGGGTTCTGGTTGGGAGCCAATCCATTCCAGTCGTGTCCAGATCGGCTTGGACAGCGGAGTTCCTGTTCTTGTGAACGGATATCTAGTGGCACAAGGAACGAGACGAAATATGGTCCTCTATTGGTATCAGTCACATGGACGCATCGTTGCCAGCGAATATTGGGATAGATTCTTGCTTATTGCCGACGGATTGAAAAACCGACCAACCGACGGGGCAATGGTTCGCATCTGGACAACTGCCGCTGATGGGGAAACGAACGCTCAAGCGCGGGCAGCGGACTTCGCGCGCCGCGTCTATCCACAGATCGAGGAATTCCTTCCAGATTGACAGCTTGCCGAGCGAAACAAATCTGTGAATCGACATTTAATCCCAAGTAACCGTCAGGAAAGATTTCTCTCCAGATGAAATAACGCTCAGCCACGTCCAGTGGTTGAGCGGAAAGTAAAGTTAACCCAGATTTAAATCATTGCAGATGGATACAAGGATGGTACGCCCATGAGAAACATAAACCTGCTCTTCACTCAAGCTCTCGATTGGACTGCACCAAGAAAGAAATCAAGAATGCGTCCCAGGAGGTGGATTCTTGGCCTTTCTCTGGCCGCAGCTCTCTTAGGTTGGGGTTGCCCGAAACAGGATCCACTTCAAGCTTTTAATCCGCCGGCGACTCCGATTGATCCGGGGCCAGCCCCTGTTCCGGAGCCGGTCACGGCGCTGTTATTCGGGACTGCTCTGTTGATCGGTGGAGCGATTGTGCGGCGGCGGCGCAATAACGGACACAAATAAATTGGTCTCTTTGGTTTGGTACAGAAGCATGGTCCCCCGAATGTCCCACATCACCTGGAGCGGCCGTTGATCCGTCTGTTGAATGCTTACATTCCGACACGAACGCTGTTGCTCGGAATTTCAGAAGCCTGCTTGATCACTCTCGCGCTTGTGGCATCCGCACTAGCGCGATTGGGCACCGGTCAGGCCGGTTTTATGCTCACGTATCAGTACGGCTCTCTGAAAATTCTACTCGTTTCGGTTGCCTTCATGATTTGCATGTATTATTTCGACCTTTATGATTCTGCGGTTGTAAGTAATCGGCGCGAGGCGCTTGTTCGTCTAATCCAGGTGTTGGGCGTCGCGTACATCGCTCTGGGTCTCCTCTACTATCTATATCCGCCGGTGAAATTGGGGCGTGGCATTTTCCACATTGGTTTCCTGCTCGTCGGGCTTTTGCTGCTGTTGTGGCGGAGGCTGTTCTCGCTGATCAATAGCAGGCCCGGGCTTGCTGAGCGGGTGCTCATTTTGGGCCAAGGCTCGCTAGCGGAATCCCTATCGCGTGAAATCGAACTCCGACCAGAGTTGGGCATTCGTGTCGCGGGCCGCGCAGAAATGCTTTCAAATGGACACCTGTTTGGGGATCGAGAGATCGGAGAAATGCCAATCACTCTCGCGCAGGCAAGCTTCAGCAAGGATTTGTCGGCTGGCCGCCCGCTCCGCGGCATCGACCGCATCGTCGTAGCCATGGAAGAACGCCGCGGGCAGCTGCCGGTTGGCTTATTGCTATCGCTGAAGAATCGTGGCGTGCAAGTGCAGGATGGAAATGATGTCTACGAGTCCATCACCGGAAAGGTTCCAATCGAGTCCATCCGATTGAGCTGGCTGTTATTCTCGCCAGGCTCTCATGCCTCGCGCCTTTTCCTGATCTACAAGCGGTTCGCGTCCGTGGTGATTTCAATTGTCGGGTTGTTACTCACCTTGCCATTACTTCCTTTCGTCGTTCTGGCGATCAAGCTTGGTTCGAGGGGGCAGGTTTTATATTCGCAGAATCGCGTGGGCCGCGACAATCGGGTCTTTCGTTGCTATAAATTCCGCACGATGCGCGCCGATGCCGAAGCGGACACCGGGCCAGCCTGGGCGGAGAACGACGACCCTCGAGTCACACAGGTCGGCAGATTCCTGCGCAAAACGCGAATCGATGAGATTCCCCAGTTATTGAACGTGTTGAGAGGCGACATGAGTTTTGTCGGCCCGCGTCCCGAGCGGCCTGAGTTTGTCGCGGCGCTGAACGAGAAGATCCCTTACTACCACTTGCGGCACTCCGTTCGTCCGGGGATAACCGGTTGGGCTCAGATTCTTTATAAGTATGGAAGCTCAGTAGAGGACGCCAAAGAAAAACTCCGCTATGACCTCTATTACATTAAGAACTCGTCGCCGGGGCTGGACTTGGTGATTTTCCTAAATACAATCAAGATCGTACTTTTGGGGCGAGGTGCCAAATGACGCCCGGTCTCCCCTTGGCACAATAATCGTGCTCGGGTTGCCCCATCCGGAAATCAAAAGCCTTGCGCTGGGGTCGGCCACCCCAGACCGGCGAATTGCAGTAGCCACGTGATCATGGGATTCGCACTCACAATTGTCTACATCGTCGTTACGATCCTCTCTCCAGAGCAACTTGGAAAAGAGTGGGCCAGCTATCACGCCATGGCGTACCTGGCCGGAGTTACTGCCTTAGCGTCTTTGCCCAGCATGTCGACGTACAGTTATTGGAAAACTTCGGTGCAGACATATCTGCTGGTTGCCTTCATCGCGGCCATTGCACTTTCGCAACTGGCTCATGGATGGCTCGGTGGGGTTATCGAAGGTTGGCGCATTTTCCTGCCAAGCGCCGCGGTTTTTTTCTTCATTGTCGTAAACGTAACGACAATTCGAAGGCTGAGAATTGTGACACTGGCCGCAGTGGCATCCTGCTCGGTTGTTGCCATCCAGGCGTTATGCGGATATTACGCGGGTTATCGCGGGGAAATGTTCATCTTTCACAATAACATTTATTCTCCGCAGGACGAGGTGATTGGAGAGTTGATTCGAGTTCGCGGGGCGGGATTCTTGAGCGATCCGAACGATCTCGCGCAAATTCTTCTAATCGCGCTTCCCCTCGCCTTTATCGCCTGGAGGCGAGGCCGCGTTTTGGCCAACTTCTTTGTCGTGCTTGTACCCGTCACATTGCTCCTGTGGGCCACCTATCTGACTCATTCCCGTGGCGGTTTGATCGCGCTGGCCGCTGTGGCGCTCATGGCAGCCCGGAAAAAGCTAGGAACAACCGCGAGCATGGTTCTGGCAGGTGTATTTATTTTTGGCCTCCTGGCTCTTGATTTCACTGGTGGCAGGGGAATTTCAGCGGCCGACGGCGCCGACCGGCTCGAAGCTTGGGCCAACGGACTGGAAATGTTCAAGAGCGCGCCGATATTCGGAATCGGATTCAATGGCTTCACGGACCTGTATGAGATCACCGCTCACAACTCTTTCGTTCTCTGTCTCGCTGAGCTTGGAATATTAGGAAGCACGCTCTGGATGGCATTGCTCGTCACGACGACGACGAACCTGAATCGCATCCTCAGGCCGCAGGAGAAAACGCATGCGAAACGATTCTTTGGCCTTCAGCGTCTTTTCGAATCGAGCTATATCCATTTCGCTGGCTCGCTTGACAGAGATTTCACGCCTTTGGGAGGAACCATCGTCTTAAGAGACACCCTTACTTCCGGAGTGCTGCCCACGTTGGCCATCGCCAACGCGACGGGAACTGGGACGACCCTCGACTCCGGTCACTCGCCGGACGTCCCCCGGCACTGGCCTATTGTCATGCGCCTGGCGTTGGTGTCGTTCATGACTACTGCCTGGTTCTTATCTCGCAGCTACACGGCCACGATGTACCTGGTTTTGGGACTCGCAACCGCTACGATCGCACTTCAACGAGGTTCCGACAAACCCTATGATAGCGGTCGCTGGGTTATCTCGACACTCATTCTTGAAGCACTCATCATTGTTTTGATTTACGGCCTGGTCCGGCTTCGACACTGAAAGTCACGGTTCCTTCGTACATCGTACACACCCGCCGAGGCTATCGAGACGTTGATTTTATTGCTGTTCATTTCGTCGATGCGCTTACGAGCAAGCTAACGCAGTTTCCTCCGGGACGTAGCTCCGTTCTGGTGCAGTAGCGCGCTGCCAACACAAAGAGAATGAGATGAGTGCTACACACGTTTTTGCGTACGCATTTTGGTGTGCTGCAATCCTTATGCTGTACACCTACGTCGGCTATCCGTTGTGGATCTGTTTGCGCAGCCACTTGTATCCGCGGCCGCTGCGGCAGGGTCCTATGCTTCCGACGGTAAGCATCATCCTGGTTGTCCATAACGGGGCAGCGCTGGTGCGACAGAAAGTGGATCACTTGTTGTCGTTGGACTACCCGCGAGCTCGAATGGAAATCGTGATTGTATCCGACGGTTCCACGGACGGCACGGATGCTATTCTCAACGAATTCCAAGACCCGCATGTGAAGTGCATCCGATGCTCCGAGCATTCCGGCAAGGCGGCGGCTCTGAACACAGGGATGCACATTGCCACCGGCGAAATCCTCATCTTCAGCGACATTCGTCCCCTTATGGAAAGTAACGCTCTGCACCTTTTGCTAAGCAACTTTGCCGATCCTCAAGTCGGATGTGTTGCCGGTGAGTTAGTGCTGCGCGACGACGGGCATGACGCGGGCGCCAAAGCCGTGGGCGGCCTTTACTGGCGATACGAGCAATGGATTCGCACTTGTGAAGCAAAAGTAGATTCGCCTCTGGGAGTATACGGTGGCTTTTATGCAGTTCGCCGCGCGCTGGCCACGGCACTGCCCGAAGGAATTATTTTGGACGATATGCTCCAACCCCTCAGTGTCATCCGCCAGGGCTATCGATCCGTTTTGGACGTGCGTGCGCGAGTCCATGACATCTGGCCCAAGAGTTTGAGCGGAGAATTTCATCGCAAAGTCCGAACGCTCGCGGGTAACTTCCAACTTCTACAACTAGCGCCCTGGTTGTTGCTGCGGCAGAATCGGCTAAGATTCGAGTTGATCTCGCACAAGCTTTTGCGCCTGCTTGTACCGGCCCTGCTCTTGATCCTGCTGATCAGCAGCTCACTGTTGGCGAAGCGGTCTTTTCTATACGCGGGGGTACTTGGAGCGCAGCTTGGTCTATATTCCCTTGCCGCTCTAGGCGTCGGGCGGGGGATTCCGCTCCTGGCGCGGATAGCCGCACCGGCCAGCGCCTTCTGCATGATGAACGCCGCCGTCGTAGTGGGGTTCTACAAGTTTCTGTTTACACGCGGCCCACTCTGGAAAATCTGGACATCCCCGCCCTCTGCCTCAATTGCAACCGACGACGAAATGCGAACCTATTCGAACTCCGCGATAGTTAGCATGCGTTTAGACGATCAGACGCGAGATCGGGGATGACACGATGAGATTGAAAGTGACTGTAGTTACCTCGGATTTTCCCATCCCGGTCGAACCGTACCGCGGACATTCGGAATATCAGATCGTTCTGGCACTCTCAAGAATTGCTGATGTAAACGTCCTTTGTCCTTTCCCGCGCTACCCGAAATGGTTCCAACCGACTTACGACTATCGCCGGCCTGACCTGTCCTATTCTCCGCCTGGCGTCGCTACTCAGTATTTCGAATATCCAGCGTTGCCCGGCGTGACGAGATGCATAAACGGTTTAGTTTGCGCAAAGTACCTTGAGGCATACTTCCGTGAGTCTCGGCCGGACGTAGCGTGTAACTTCTGGTTGTACCCTGAGGGGTATGCCACCGTTGCTGTAGCGCGAAAGCTTGGCATTCCTGCGATCGTCGGCTCCATTGGCTCAGATCTGAATCGTATTCCTGACCCGGCTTCCAGATGGTTGACGCGGCTTGCGATGAAGCGGGCAACATTCGTAGTAACCAAAAGCGAGCACCTCCGCCAGCGCGCGATTCAGATGGGGATTGATGCCCAAAAAGTCCGGACGGTCCGGAATGGCTGCAATCCAGAGGTGTTTCACTTGGCTGACCGGAGCACAGCGCGGGCGCAGCTAGCGATAGACGACAAGGCGGAACTGGTTTTGTTCGTAGGGCGTTTGGATGGCAAGAAGGGCATCGGAGAATTGCTCGACGCCTTTGCTTCGCTCGCCCGCCGCCGTCCGAATCTGCGTTTGGCGTATGTCGGGGATGGGCCGGGTGGCGAGCACCTGCGAAGTAAGGCCAAGCACCTCTCGCTCCAAGATCGAGTCCTTTTACTCGGTGCCTGTCCT
>Ga0207062_1100_pt1 | contig 23301 bp, 10 predicted proteins | sample Alteio_BWMinCont_28_FD_153266 | JGI IMG/M metagenome (GOLD analysis project Ga0207062, IMG submission 153266) | Enriched cells from forest soil in Barre Woods Harvard Forest LTER site, Petersham, Massachusetts, United States -... | ecosystem: Environmental > Terrestrial > Soil > Temperate forest >... | reverse complement strand
CCATTGCCGTGCTGGGAAACCACGACTATGAAAGCGGGAAGCAGGCAGACTTGATGCGCATGATGACCGCTGCCGGACTCAAGGTGCTGGATGGAACTGCCTATGAGCGTGACGGCGTGGGATTCGCCGGCACCAAGGGCTTTATCGGAGGTTTTGGGCGCGGCTTGTTAACCGCCTTCGGCGAACCCGAGGTCAAGCAGTTTGTACAGGCTTCCATCGATGAGGCCCTAAAGCTAGAGCGTGCGATGGCGCAACTGCGTACTGCGAAACGTGTGGTGGTGCTCCACTACGCGCCCATTCGCGCCACCGTTCAGGGCGAAGCGCCCGAGATTTTGCCCTTTCTCGGCACCACCCGTCTGGCCGAGGTCGTGGATCGCCACGGCGCTGATCTGGTGCTGCACGGCCATGCTCACCACGGACAATTGGAAGGAAAAACGATTGGCGGGAGCCCAGTGTATAACGTTGCTATCACCTTATTACAGGCTCAAACCCCGGCCGCCGACTATCGAGTCTTTGACATTTAGGCTCCGACCGAGACTCGTCAACTCCTCGCTATGCCAGAATTTGTAACCGAGCTATTTCCCGCGCATCTAATGGCTTTGCCGGATGCGCGGCTGCCTTGATCTTCCCGCAAACTAAAGGCGGGGCAGTAGTCGCCGATTACGAGTCCTTGCCACGCCCGGAAGTCGATCCATGCTATCCACCAAAGTTCAGGCCAAACAGACACGAGTGGGCGCCAACCGGCGGCCAGACGGCAGCTGGGAATTTCGCTTGTGGGCTCCCCGGGCGCGCGCCGTGAGCCTGCGCTTTGCGCGCGGGCAGCCGGGGCAGAGTTCGCTCCTTGCCATGGAGCCGCTCGCAGATGGATACCATTCGGCCATCGTCGAGACCCTCGATCCCGGCTCGGAATATTTTTACCAGAGCGAGCCGGACCGAGACTTGCCCGATCCAGCCTCCCGCTTCCAGCCGCGAGGAGTGCATGGTCCCTCGCAAGTCGTCGACCTGAATGCCTTCCCCTGGACCGATCACGGCTGGCAAGGCACGCCGCTCGATCGCACCGTCGTATACGAACTCCACGTCGGAACTTATACCGCGGAAGGAACCTTCGATGCCGTGATCCCGCACCTTCCCGAGCTCGCCGCCTTGGGAGTTACGACCATTGAACTGATGCCGGTCGCGCAATTTCCCGGGCCCCGCAATTGGGGCTACGATGGCGTCTATGTCTTCGCTCCCCAGAACACCTACGGCGGACCAGAGTCGCTCCAGCGCCTGGTAAACGCGGCCCACCACCACGGTCTCTCGGTTGCGCTCGACGTGGTTTACAACCATCTCGGGCCGGAAGGCAACTACCTTAGTGCCTACGGACCCTACTTTACGGACCGCTATCACACTCACTGGGGTCAGGCCATCAACTTTGACGGCGTAGGAAGCGACCAAGTGAGGAGATTCTTTATCGAAAACGCATTGTATTGGCTCCAGGACTATCACTTCGACGCGCTGCGCCTGGATGCGGTTCATGGAATCTACGATTTCGGTGCCCGCCACTTTCTCGCCGAGCTCAAGTCTGCGGTCGCGGAGCTGTCGGAGCGACTCGGCCGGCCACTTCATTTGATCGCCGAAAGCGATTTGAATGATTCTCGTATCCTGCGCGATCCCGAGCATGGTGGGTACGCTATCGACGCCCAGTGGAGCGATGACTTTCATCACTCCCTGCAGACTTTGCTGACGCGGGAAAATCTCGGATACTACTCGGATTTCCAAGGCATTAAGCCCCTGGTGGCGACGCTGCGGGATGGATGGTATTACAGCGGACAACACTCCAACTACCGCCAGCGCCGTCACGGCAACTCCCCCCGCGGTATCTCGCCTGAAAAATTTGTTGTATGCAGTCAGAATCATGACCAGGTAGGAAACCGCGCTGCCGGCGAACGCCTTACCGGCCGGGTGAGTTTCGAAGCGCTCAAGCTCGCCGCCGGAATCACCCTGCTTTCGCCTTTTGTGCCTATGTTGTTCATGGGCGAAGAGTATGGCGAGACCGCCCCCTTTCAATACTTCACCAGCCATGGAGACGCCGAACTGGTCGAGGCCGTGCGTCGCGGACGGCGCGAAGAGTTCTCCGCGTTTGGCTGGGAAAACAGCGTGCCCGATCCCCAGGACGAACAAACATTCTCGCGCTCCAAGCTCGATCATTCCCTGAAAGAAAAGGAGCCCCACCGCACGCTCTTGCGCTTCTATCAGCAGCTGATCCGCTTTCGCCAAGAGCATGAATTGGGCAAACCGGGCCCGCGAACGGTTCGCGAACTGGGAGGCTGCGCGCTCGTAGTCATGCGCGAAGATGAAGATGAAGATGAAGACCGTTCTCGACAGTGGGCGGTGGTGTCGAACTTCGCAGAGTTTCCGGTCATCCTGAACCTGCCCGACATGGTTGGACGATGGAAGACGGTCATTGACTCGGCCAGCGCGTCCTGGAAGGGGCCAGAATCAAATCCCGCGCGGGAGATAACGCTCGCGACTGCGGGGGAACTGCGCCTCTCGCCGCAGTCTTTCCTGGTCGTCGAACGAATCCAAGCGAACACGGAGGCGGTGTGAAATACGTTTGCATCCATGGGCATTTTTATCAGCCCCCGCGCGAAAACCCTTATCTTGAAGCTGTCGAGCTGCAGGATTCCGCCTATCCTTATCACGACTGGAATGAGCGCATCACGGCCGAAAGCTATGCTCCCAATGCGGCCTCGCGAATTCTTGACTCCGAGAATCGCATCACGAAACTGCTCAACAATTACGCGGAGATCAGTTTCAACTTCGGACCCACGCTGCTGTCCTGGATGAAAGACCAGTCTCCCTCCGTCTACCGGGCGATTCTTGACGCCGACCAGCAGAGCGCCCGACGGTTTTCCGGACACGGTTCGGCGATCGCGCAGGGTTACAATCACATGATCCTTCCTCTCGCCAACCGGCGGGACAAAGTGACTCAGGTCAAGTGGGGAATGCGCGATTTTGAAAGCCGTTTCGGAAGAAAGCCGGAAGGAATGTGGCTGCCGGAAACCGCCGTGGATACCGAAACTCTCGAAGTCCTGGCGGAAAACGGAATTCAGTTCACGATTCTCGCGCCGCGCCAAGCCCAACGCATCCGGCCCAAGAACAGCTCCAAGTTCGAAGACGTGAGCGGATCCCGCATTGACCCGGCGCGAGCCTACCTGGCGGAACTTCCATCAAAAAAGCGTATCAATCTTTTCTTTTACGACGGCCCTATCTCGCAAGGCGTTGCCTTCGAAGGATTGTTGAATGACGGCAAACGATTTGCCGACCGGCTGATGAGCGGCTTCTCCGATTCCCGCCAAGGACCTCAACTGGTGCACATCGCCACCGACGGAGAAAGCTATGGACACCATCACCACCGCGGTGAAATGGCCCTCAGCTATGCCCTGGACGAGATCGAAAGACAGAACGTAGCCAAGCTTACCAACTACGGTGAATTTCTGGAGAAACATCCTGCCAAACACTTCGTCGAGATCGTCAACAACAGTTCGTGGAGTTGTGTTCATGGCATCGAACGCTGGCGCAGCGATTGTGGCTGCAATTCCGGCGGCCATCCCTGGAACCAGCAGTGGCGTGCTCCGCTCCGCTCCGCGCTCGATGGGTTACGCGATAAGCTGGCGGTCATCTTCGAGTCGCGACTGAAGGAATTTGTCCGCGATCCCTGGGCCACTCGCGACGACTACATCCGCGTGATTCTCGACCGTTCGGACGAATCCCGCAAAGCATTCTTCGCCGACCACGCCATCCGCCCGCTCGAACCCCAGGAGCAGGTGACTGCCCTCAAGCTTCTTGAGATGCAGCGTCACGCGATGCTCATGTACACCAGTTGCGGATGGTTCTTCGACGAACTCTCCGGCCTGGAAACGGTCCAGGTCATTCACTACGCGGGACGCGCCCTGCAACTCGCCGAAGAATGCTGCCGCGAAAAACTGGAGTCGCAATTTCTGCAAGACCTGGCCATGGCAAAGAGCAATTTGCAGGAAGCCGGGGATGGCGCCAAGATCTACGAAAAATGGGTCAAGCCTGCGGTCATCGACATTGAACGTGTCGGCGGCCACTACGCCATCAGTTCTCTGTTCGAGAGCTACCCGGAAAAGACACGCATATACTGCTATGAGGTGGAACGGGCACGGTATTCCGTGGAAGCGGAGGGGAAGATACGCCTGGCCACCGGGTGCGCGCGCTTTCGTTCCGCCATTACCGAGGAATCCGCTGCCTTGGACTTCACGGTTCTCCATCTCGGCGACCACAACGTGACCGCGGGCATCCGCATCGCGGACAACGTATCCGAAGTAGATCAAAAGAAACTGGTTGCAGCCTTCGCCCAAGCCGATACCGCCGAAGTAATTCGGTTGCTCGACCAGGTCTACGGCAACAAGACATTTTCTCTACGTCAGCTGTTCCGCGACGAACAACGAAAGATCACGAATCTGATTCTGAACGAGTCGCTGAATTCGGCGGCGGCTCTGTACCGCACTGTATTCGAGGGCCAGGCTCCTCTCATTCGTTTCCTGAATGGGCTGGACATACCCGTGCCGAACGCCCTGAAGTCGGCTGCCCAGTTTGCTCTGAACAGCCAACTGGAGCACCATCTCGAGCGTCCGGATCTTCATCCCGACAGCATTCAGGGCCTGCTGCGAGAAGCGGCTGCCAGTAAGATCGAATTGGACTCGACGACTCTCGAATATAAAGTCCGCAAGCGCCTGGAAAAAGATGCAGCCGACTTTGCCGCGAATCCTTCCGATCTCACTGCGGCCGAGAGGTTGATCAAGCTCCTGGATCTGATCCCGGTGTTTCCATTTCCGGTCGTACTGTGGGAAGCACAGAATGTCTGCTATCGGCCGCTGGTCACCGCCTTCCAGCAAAACGGGTGGCGCTCTCCAGGCGCAGACCCGGTTGCGGTGCGACGCCACGAAGACTTGAACCGCCTGGCTGCGCAACTCCACATTCTGTTGCCCGAGGGCAGCCTGGAAAATGCCGCCTAAACGCTTGCCATCGGCGACGTACCGGGTACAACTCAACCAGAACTTCCGCTTCGCGGACGCCTCGAGAATTCTCGATTACCTTCACGAACTGGGAATTTCGGATCTGTATCTTTCGCCAGTTCTGGCCAGCCGTAAGGGAAGCGACCACGGATACGATGTCACCGATCCCACACGCATCAACCCAGAGCTGGGCAGTGAAGAAGACTTTGCCACCCTGCAAACCGAACTGCAAAACCGCGGAATGGGTTTGCTGCTCGACGTCGTGCCCAATCACATGGCGGCCAGCGCAGAGAATCCTTGGTGGATGGATGTGCTGGAAAACGGTGCCCAGTCCGCCTTCGCCGCGTTCTTCGATATCGAATGGCATCCTCACTCCCGCAGCCTGGACGGTAGAATTCTCCTTCCCGTCCTGGGACGTCCGTTCGGCCAGGCGCTCGACTCGGGCGAGATTAAACTTATATTTCAGGAGAGTCGTTTCTTTTTTCAATATTTCGATTCTTTATTTCCCCTCACTCCGCGTTCGTATCACGCGATTCTCAATCATCGTTACGATCGACTCAAACAACTTTTGGGGGAAGATGCTCCCGCGTTCCACGAATACTCCGGGATTATCGCGTCCGTATCGGAGCTTCCCGGCGCGGATCGACGGTCTGCGGAAACCTCCGCCGATCGGCGTTTGCGATTTGAATCGGCGCGCGATCGCCTCCGCTCGCTGATGGCTAGCAGCCCGGAGGTGGCCGCGTTTGTCGGGGAAAATGTAGCCGAAATCAATGGCAAAGAAGGCGACGCCGGCAGTGTTGCCTTCCTCCAGCGGCTGCTCGCGGAACAAAATTATAAGCTCGCGTTCTGGCAGAACCTGAATGAGAGCATCAATTATCGCCGCTTTTTTACGATTACTGATCTGGTCGGCGTCCGCGTCGAGGATCCTGTGGTTTTCGAAGCCACGCACGGCTATATTCTGCGATTGGTCGCGAGGAGCCCGCTGGCGGGATTGCGCATCGATCACATTGACGGGCTTCGCGATCCTCTGGCCTATCTGAACCGGCTGCAAGAGCGGCTCGCTTCCGATGAGGTCCGCAAGGAAGCTTCGTCGTATCTACTGGTTGAAAAAATTCTTTCCCGGCAGGAAAGTCTGCCCAGCGAATGGCCCGTCAGTGGAACCACCGGATATGACTATCTGAATGAAGCCAATGGTCTGTTCGTAGAGCCGGAGGGCGCGCGCCGGATAGAGGAAATCTATTCCACTTTCATCGGCCGCCGGCAAAACTTCGCCGATGTCGTGTACCAGAAGAAAAAGCTGGTCATGAATACTCTTCTCGGAGTCGAGATGCGAACTCTGGGACGACAATTGGCCGAACTTGCGGCGCAGGATCGTTACGCGCGGGAGTTGAACCGCGAACAGTTAATCGACGCTCTGATCGAAGTCACCGCCTGCCTCTCGATTTACCGAACCTATATCCGGAATATGGATATACCGGCTCAGTGCGCAAAATTTATTGAAGACGCCCTGACGGCGGCGCGCGCCCGGGCTAAAGACATAAGCTCCGCCTGTTTTGATTTCGTTCGCGAGGTGTTGTTAATCCTGAACCTTCCGCACGTGCTGGTCGATCAGCGCGAAGCCCGCCTGGCTTTCGTCACCCGGTGGCAGCAATTCACCGGCCCCATCGTCGCCAAGGGATTGGAGGACACTTCGCTGTATGTCTACCATCCTCTGTTGTCGTTGAATGAGGTCGGCGGAGACCCGTGCCCATCGCATGCAACTTCGATTGAGCAGTTCTATGCCTTCCTCGAAGACCGACAAAAAAGCTGGCCCGGCAGCCTCGATGCCAGTTCGACTCACGACACCAAGCGGAGCGAGGATATCCGCGCCCGGCTCAACACGGTTTCCGAAATGCCGTCCGAGTGGAAGGATCACCTGGATCTGTGGGCCAGGCAAAACGCTCACCTCAAAGAAATCGTCAACCGCGAGGCCGTGCCCGATCGCAATGAAGAATATTTTCTGTATCAGACGCTGCTGGGGGTATGGCCACTCGATCAGCAGGATTGCCCGATCCTGCTCAAAAGAGTGCAGGATCACATTATTAAGGCGACGCGCGAAGCCATGGTCCACACGCGCTGGACGCGGCCGAATCAACCGCATGAAGATGCGCTGGTGAAATTCGTCGACAGAATTCTTTCTGGGCAGGACAATCCGGAGTTCCTGGAAGATTTTCGTCAGTTTCAGGAGAAGGTCGCATACTTCGGCATGATCAACGGTCTTTCTCAAACGCTCGTGAAAATCGCGTCGCCCGGCGTCCCGGATTTCTACCAAGGCTCGGAACTATGGGACTTGCGGCTGGTCGATCCCGACAACCGCGGCCCCGTCGACTTTGGCAAAAGAGTGGCCGCGCTCGATAGTATTGTCCGTGCCGACTCCGCCCAGGCATTGCACAATCTTAGCGAAAACTGGCGCGATGGATGCGTCAAGCTGTATCTGATCTGGAAAGCCATCCGTTTTCGCCGCGATCACGCCGACCTGTTCCGCGAAGGAGAATTTGTCCCCCTGCAATCCGCGGGAGCAAATGCTCGCAATGTTACTGGATTTGTTCGCAGACACGAAAACTCATACGCGCTGGCGGCGATTCCAAGATGGCTTTCGCAGGTTCCGGAGCAGGTTCCGGAACAGATTCCGAAACAAGGGACGGCGAAAAGGAAAGGGAAGTTCGACTGGGGAGATACCAGGCTCATCTTGCCCGCCCATTCGCCCGCAGAATGGAACAACATTCTCACCCGCTCCCAGTGGACAGCAAAAAACGAAGCTGGCGAACAGCATTTTATGGCCAATGATCTATTTCAGGAGTTCCCGGTCGCTTTCTTCAGTGCGCAAAGAAATTGACGCGAACTGCAATCGACAAAAGCATCGAGAAAAGCATAAGAGATCGCGGCGCTATTGATTCGTAATCGCATCCAGTTTATGCAGCATCCCGCCGACCTCTGGATTCGCCATAAAGTTTTTCCACACCAGGCCAGTTCGGTAATTCTCCACCATCACGACGATGGGCGCCTGGTTGAGCCCCATGTAAATTGGTGAAACCCAGTTGTGCTCTGGATTGTAAGCGTCCCGCGGACCGTCGATATCCCAAAGCTCGGCTCCCAGATCGCGATAGTAGTGCTTCAGCGCGGCCATGGATGCCTCCGGAGTATACGGAAAAGAGGCCAGCGCGCCGGTGGGCGTCAGCGTCCCATCGTCATTGTTCTTGTCCGGTGCATGCGGCAGGTAGCCTTCCGGGCCATCGCTCGCGGTCAAACCCCAGGCATTCGCCCCGTATCCCGAGAAGTGTTTGGGATTGTCGATGCAATACGCGCGGTTAATGAGCGCCAGGTTGCGGTTGTTCTCAAAATAAGTTGAAGTAAAGCGGTCGTGCAAACTGTGCGGATCGAATCCGAAGTACGAGTAATGCGTGAAAAACAACGGCCCTCCCGTTCCCACGCCTACATCCAGCTTGATTCCGTAATAGGTATGGCCGTTGGCGTAGTGATCCCCATCCACACTGCCGGACCAGCCCGCCCGATAGTGCAGCGCGCGCTCCGACTGACTCGCCCATCCGGAGTAATACAGATCCGCGGGAACTCCATGCGTCGGCGATGACATCGCCAACAAATACGTAATCATGACTTCGTTGAAGCCGGTGAGCCGATGTTGAATCTGCCATCCCCACTCCGCCGACCAATGCCAGTAGAGAAAATCTCCAGTCTCCGGCCCGCGATACCAATCCCACTCGACGGTCTCCCACAACTCGGAGATGTGCCGATAAAGATCGCGCTCCGCGGCGCTGTTTCCGCGAAAATACTGCCGCGCCGCCAGCAGCCCTTCCATCAGAAACGAAGTCTCCACCAAATCTCCGCCGTTGTCGAACATGCCAAACACGGGCATCGTCTTGCCCGTGCGGCCGTCCATGAAATGCGACCAGGCCCCGTGATACCGTTCGGCATGTTCGAGGAAATCCACGATCCGGCTCACTCGCTCAAGGCCCATCGCACGCGGGATGAACCCGCGGTCCACGCCCACGATCAACGCGGCAATTCCCATCCCACTCGCCCCGGTCGCCACCACGCGGTCGTCTCCTGGAATATTTTCGCGAGTCATCCCCGAGTGCGGATCGGCGCCTTCCCAGTAGTAGCGGAAGCAGGCTTCCTCGAGCATGGTCAGCAGTTCATCGTCGCTGAACTCACGGGTGGTGGCGCTGGCTGCATTCGAGAAAGCAGACATATGGTTTTGCCAGTCGGCAGCCGCCACCTTGTATTGCGCTGTGACTCCCGACCTTCCCACGAAGTCTGAGTAACGGTTGGTACCCGGAAGTTGAATGCCGATGGGTTCGAAATCTTTGCCCTCGATCGAGCGATAGATGACGTAGCGGCCAAACAGGGAAGTGATCGCCGAATCCCACCGGACTTCCACGTGCCGATCATAGCCAATGGCCCGAACATTTTCCGGAGCAGGCAGGGACCGATCGCTGGCGGTTCCATCGTCCGCCACACGAATTTCATCGATGATCAAAGTATGGCGCGCTCCATCGGCGCGCCCCTGATGAAAAATAACATCCTGCAGATCTTCCAGGCGAAATTTATAGATCGACGCTGGGCGAAAAGCGGAAAACGGGATTCGCACCTGAATCCAGCGCCCAGCCGGCATCGCTCCCGCGATTTGTCCCCAGGGCAGAGGTTCGGTAAAAGCGTTTGGCAACTGAGCCTGGCCTGCGCCTCGGTTGGAGAGCACGAGCATCGGCAGATCGTCCGCGGCAATCGCCTGCGGTGCGAAACACCAGAAGTAAAGATTGTGCCCGGCAAATTCCGGAAACCGGTTTCGATAACCTTCCACTCGCACTTCCGCTTCCCAGCCTCCTCCGGCCTGTGACTGCCACTCGAGCCGAAGCGCATTGGGCGGGGTTAGAAACGTTTTCGTCTCGACCGGCAGGCGGCCGTCTTTCAAGGCAAGAAAACTTGATCCGTTGGCCATACCGTTGCTGTAGAAATAAGAGTCCCGGGTAAGGCTGTTGTCGAAAACGACGTGGCGATAATATTCTGTGTTACCCCAGGCGGCGGGGCTGAACCAAAGCAGGCCCAGCGATAGAACAAGAAGATTCGCTGACGCGAAAAAAATGCGCTTGCTGTGCGGCATCCCGTTCTTTCCTCGAAGTTCCCCGGCCCCTTCCAGCAAAGCACTCCGGCTAGGGCACGATCTCGGCTTGTGCTGGAGAACCGTGGGCGGAGTCGGCGCTGATCCAGACGTTGATCTTGGCGGCTTCGGCCGCGAACTGATTGCGATCGTTCCAGATCGCAAAAGCTTCTGGCATTAAGGCAAAGCTTACTTTTGTAGTCTCGCCCGGAGCGATATGGACCGTTCGAAATCCCTTCAGCATGCGAACCGGTTCCGCCACGCTGGTTCCCTGAAGTTGAATATAGAGTTCGACGACTTCTGCTCCGGGGCGTGATCCAGTATTCGTGATTTCGGCCTCGGCAGTCATAGCCGCCCTCTCATTTGCTCCGGCGCTTAACAGCTTATTCAGCGCTGCCGCACTGAGCCGTTGCCTGCTGATCGTAGTCGCTCCGTAAGAAAAGGTGGTGTAGGAGTCACCGTAGCCAAAAGGGAATTGCGGAGTGTTCTGTTCATCGAGGTAGCGGGACACGTATTTGCTGACAATATCGCCCGGCGGCCGGGTGAGATCTGTGTCGCCAGCGGGACGCCCGGTATTGAGATGGTTGTAATAGAGCGGTTCTTGCCCCACGCTGCGTGGCCAACTCACGACGAGCTTTCCGCTGGGGTTTACCTCACCGAAGATGGTTCGCGCCAGCGCCGGTCCTCCGCCGGTTCCCGGCTGCCAGGCCGCAATCACGGCCGGCACATGTTCAAACGCCCAGGGAACCGTCAACGGCCGTCCGCTGAAAAGAATCAAAATCACAGGCTTGCCGGTGCGAACAATCGCTTCCAGTAATTCCTGCTGTCGGCCGGGAAGACCCAGGTGCGCGCGCGAGGCCGCCTCGCCACTCATCTCCGGACTCTCGCCCAGCGTCAAAATAACCAGATCGGCCTTTTGCGCACCCCCCACGGCCGCGGCAATCTCCTGGTCGGTGCCGTCGAGAATGCCCACTCCCTTGAATTGAGAAACGCGGCCTTCCCCCAGTCGATGGGTCAAAGCTGCCGGGAGCGAAACCCGTGCACCCTGTCCTTGCGGCGCCCCACCCGGCGCCCAGGAATTGTCTGCCAGTGGTCCGATGACGGCAATACTCTGAACGTCGGTCCCCAGCGGGAGCAGCGCTTTTCCCCCGGGGCCATTCGCGTTCTTCAGCAACACAAACGATTGCTCCGCCGCAGTCTGAGCCAGCGCGACGCTCTCCGGATGATCGAGCGCCTTCGCCGCCGCGCCCTCATCCACATATGGATGTTCGAACAGACCCAACGCGAGTTTGACGCGCAGCACATGCCGCACCGCCTCATCCAACTCAGGTTCGGTCGCTTGCCCCGACTTCACGATGGCTTGCAAGTTGTCGTGGTACAAACTGCTCACCATATCCATATCCACGCCCGCTAGGAAAGCCCTGCGCGCGGCCGCCGCCCCGTCATTGGCAATGCCCTGCGGAATCAGTTCTCCCACGGAGTTCCAGTCGCTGACTACCAGTCCGGGAAAGCCCCACTCATTTCGCAACACCTGCTTCAAAGTGAAAGGGTTGGCCGTGGACGGTAGCGCGTTCAAAGAATTGAACGCGCTCATCAGGGAAGCTGTCCCAGCTTCCACCGCCGCATGAAATGGGGGCATATAAAACTGGCGCAAGGTATGTTCGGAAATCTCGGTGCTGTTGTAGTCCCTCCCCGCCTCGGCCGCACCGTAGCCGACATAATGCTTGACACAGGCTGCGATGCTGTCGGGCGCATCCAACCGTGAACCCTGATAGCCCCTCACATAGGCGGCTGCTATCGCCGAGCCGAGAAAAGGATCCTCCCCGGCGCCTTCCGCCATCCGCCCCCAGCGCGCATCTCGCGCGATGTCCACCATCGGCGAAAACGTCCAGCGGATGCCGTCGGCCGCTGCCTCCATCGCCGCAACGCGAGAAGCTTTTTCTACAATCGAGGGATCCCAGGTTGAAGCCAGGCCCAGCGGAATGGGGAATTCCGTCTTGAATCCGTGGATCACGTCGAGGCCAAACAGAATGGGAATGTGCAGCCGCGCCTTCTCCATCGCAATCTTCTGATATTTGTTGATCTCGCGCGGATCGATCACGTTGAACAGCGAACCGATCTGTCCGCGTGCGATCATGTCGTCATAGTCGCTCCTGCCCGTTCCCGGCCCGGTCGGCTGGCCAGCCGAATATTGCACTAACTGTCCAACTTTTTCTTCGAGCGTCATGCCCTTCAGAATGGACTCCACGCGGGCGTCGAGACTTTGGTCCGCGATACCAGCCGGGCGGCTGGCCGACGGCATTTGAGCCAGCGCAGCCACACTCATGACCAGGCATATTCCGCCGAACAGAAATCCGCCGGAGATCATCCTGGCAAGAATCAGGGCCGAGCGATTGGTTTCAAGAAATCTATAACGAATATTTATGCAGCGCGCAGCGCATGGCACGGGAGAGCACCTCCGTGGCGACGGTCCCCGCGATCGATTACTAAATCGCGTTAGTAGAGCGCGTCCGACTGTATAAAAAACTGTTTTCTCTCCAATGTCAATCAATATTGCGGCTGGAGCGTCGTAACATCCCGCTTGCTACCCCGTTTCCTTTGTGCGAGACTGCGCAGCGTGGCGACGAAAAAGCGGGCCCCGGGCGCCGTGCGGAGCGTGCGCATGGGGCCCAAACCGGTCAGCCTCAAGCAACTGGCGGAGCGGCTCGAACTTTCGCCGGCTACCGTATCGCTGGTCATCAATCGCTCGCCCGTCGCCGACTCCATCCCCCAGGAAACCAAGGACCGAATCCTTGCCGCTGCCCGCAAGTACAAATACCGGCCAAACTTTTTCGCCCGTTCCTTGCGCGCCCAGCGCAGTTTCACTATCGGCGTCATCGTTCCCGAAGTCAGCGACGGCTACTCGGCCTCGGTGATGAGCGGCGTGGAAGACTATCTGCTGCAGGAGGGATATTTTTACTTCGTCGTAAGCCATCGCCACCGCGCCGACCTGATCGATGAATATCCCCGACTCTTTCTCGAGCGCTCGGTCGACGGCCTGATCGCCGTCGACACTCCCTGGACTCTTTTACTCTCCGTGCCCGTAGTCACGGTCTCGGGCCACAATCAGGTAAAGGGCGTCACCAACATTGTGCTGGACCACGTGCGAGCGGCGGAAGTTGCGGTCAAACACCTTTTTCAGCTGGGACATCGCGACATCGCTTTCATCAAAGGGCAGGAATTCAGCTCCGATACCGAAGTTCGTTGGGCCAACATCGTGAAGGCTGCCCGCCAACTCGCCCTCCCGATTTCCCCCGCGCTCGTCTCCCAACTTGAAGGCAACCCTGCTTCGCCGGAACTCGGATATGAGGCCGCTCGCAAACTGCTGGCCACGCACAAACCCTTCACCGCCCTGTTTACCTTTAACGACATTTCGGCGATGGGCGCCATCCGCGCGCTGCGCGAAGCGAAATTACGCGTTCCCGAGGATGTTTCCGTGGTCGGCTTCGACGACATTCCGAGCGCCGCCTACCAGAATCCGGCGCTAACCACGGTGCGACAGCCGCTGCGCGAAATGGGAAGAATTGCCGCCGAGACTTTGCTGCGCCGCATCCGGCGATCCGGTCCCGACTCCCACGGCGGCGAAACCATCGTCGAACCCAAACTGATCATCCGCGAGACCACCTGCCGTGCTTCCGACCGCGACCGTTCGAAATAGTCGAGCCGTCTCCAAGCGTGTTGCGGAACCTAACCGTCCACACGTTTGCTCAGCGCGAGTCTGCCCCGCCCGTCATCCCGCCATGCGCCGCCCCAACCCGGCTTGATCAGCTAACAATATCGTTAAGGCGGTCGAGCGAAAAAAATTATTTTTCGCGGCATCGCAAAAGCGCATCTTAACTCGTCCAACACAACATTTCGATCAACACAAGAGTAGTTCGATACAAGAGTCGTTCAACACAATGCGCTTGACTGTGGAAAATCCCCTGTGCTACAAGAGCCCTGACTGCTACTAAAACGCTTTTCTAGCCTTTTAGTGAACGTGGTTCCACGAATTTAAGTTTCAAGCCCGCTTGGGAGGCCGCCATGAGCCGCTCCACTTCTTCTGCACTTCGCACTGGTTTTACTTTTGCCTGCATCGTCTTTTTCGCAGCGTTGGCGCACGCCCAGTATCGAACCTCCATTCAGGGCGCGGTAACCGACACCACAGGGGCAGTCGTTCCCGGCGCCAACCTCACGCTGACCAATCCCGCCACCGGCGAAAAGCAGGTCCGGGTCAGCAACGACGCCGGGGTGTACAACTTCAATGCCCTGCCCGCCGCCCCCTTCCGGTTGGAAGTGGAAAAGGATGGTTTCGAGAAGAAAGTCATCGAGAATCTCCAACTGATTCCAGAGCAAGCGAACGCGGTCAACGTTCAGCTCACGGTTGGAGTTGCATCGCAAACCATCACCGTGAATGCTGAGACAGAACCCTTGCTGCAGAGCGAGACCGCTTCCATCAACGGCGTCGTCACGGACAATCAAATCGAGCACATGCCTTCGTTCGGACGCGATGTCTATCAACTGGTCCAGTTGGCGCCCGGCGTCTTCGGAGATGGCGCCCAGGGAAAAGGCGGCAACTCCCAAAATCTTCCCGGAACACAAGGGCCCGGCGGCACCGGCGGCAACGCGGGAATTTTTCAGACCGAAAACGGTCCCCAGGCTCTGGCTGCCGGCCAGCAATATGAGAACAACAGCTATTCGATTGACGGCATCAGCACCACCAGCGCCGTCTGGGGTGGTACTACAGTCATCACACCGTCGGAAGATTCCGTTGAAAACGTAAAAGTCCTGTCCAACGGTTACGACTCCGAGAACGGCCGCTTCAGTGGCGCCCAGGTTCAGCTCACTTCCAAGAGCGGCACCAACAACTTCCACGGTAGCGCTTTCTTTACGATCCACCGCCCGGGACTGAATGCCTACCAGCGCTACAATGGCCACGGCCAGAGCGATTTGAAAGATATGAACTTTTTCGATCAGTTCGGCGGCAGCATCGGCGGCCCCATCTGGAAGAATAAAGTTTTCTTCTTCTTCGATTATGAGACAGTGCGCAGCCCCGCCAACCAACCCAGCACTTCCAACGGATGGTACGAGACCCCGGCTTTCGACAAATTAGCCCCTTCGGGAAGCATCGCCGCGACCTATCTCACCTTTCCGGGGGCTAGTGTCAACAGTACGAGCATCAATCCTTCCAGCTGTAAAGATGCCGGCTTAAACGAGGGTGTAAACTGCGTGACCATTCCCGGTCAGGGTCTCGACCTTGGCCGGCCTTTGAGTGCACCGTTGGGTGCACAAGATCTCGGCTGGACCAGCACCTCGAATCCGGGCACAGGCGGTGATGGCAAAGGCGGCGCCAACAACTTTGACGGCATCGCCGACATTGGGAACTACGTCACCACCAGCAACACCACCTTCACGAAGGCCCAGTACAACGGCCGCGCCGATGCCAACCTCAACGCAAGCAATCGCATCGCCTTTGCTATCTACTGGGTTCCACAGTCGACGACTTCGCTGAACGGCCCGGCCCGCCAGTACAACTTCTTCCATCACCAGCAAGTCAACAATGCTTACTCCGCACTCTGGAACCACACCTTCTCGCCCAGTTTCCTGAACGAATTTCGCGTCAATGCTGCGGGATGGCGCTGGAATGAAGTTTCCGACAATCCGCAGGCGCCGGTGGGCCTTCCCACCGACAGCATCGGTCAAATCGGCAGCCTCAGCGGGGGCACGAACATCAATCAGTTTGGACCGAATATCGGCAGCATCTTGAACCAATGGACCTACACCTACAAGGATGTGGCCACCAAGATTATCCGAAACCACACCGTCAAGTTTGGCGGCGAAGTCACCCGCCTGTTCTACTTGCAAGAGTGCCCCGGTTGCGCCGTTCCTCACTACAGCTTCTTCAACATGTGGGACTTCCTCAACGATGCCCCGCACTCCGAATCGGGTAGCTTCAATCCCACGAGCGGCTTTACAACCACCCTTCGCCAAGACGACCGCACAGACATTTATGGCTTCTTTGTCCAGGACGATTTCAAAGTCCGACCAAACCTGACGCTGAATCTGGGCGTGCGCTGGTCCTACTTCGGTCCGCTCTCCTCGAAAGAGAACAACATGTTTGTTGCCACCCCCGGAGCCGGAGCCAGTTACTTGACTGGCCTGAACATCCACAGGGGTCAGGCTTGGACCGCGCAGAAAGATAATATCGGCCCCCAGCTTGGTTTCGCCTGGAGTCCGACTGCCTTCAAAGACAGGCTGGTGATCCGCGGCGGTTACGGGCTCAACTACAACCAGGAAGAAATCGCGATTTCGTCCAACATTGCGGGTAATCCCGGGCAAGTCGTGAGTCCCAGCTTTACCATGTCAACGCCAAGCACGCCGAATCCAGGCATTGTCTACGCCACTTCGGCTAATCTGCACTCCATCACCAGCTTTCCGGCGAACCCGAATGCAATTTCGCCTGGCGCATTCCTCTCGAATGGGTTACCTCCAGTATCTCCCGGCGGAAACGGTGTGAATGTCAATATATTCCCCAATACCCTTCCCACCATGCGCGTCCATCACTACTCGCTCGACACCCAATACGACCTGGGTCACAAGTTCGTAGCTTCCCTGGGATACCAGGGAACCTTGTCGCGAAACACCTATTTCCACGAGAACCCGGAGGCTACCCCTGCAACTCTGGGCTATGCCCTGAACCCGCAGATCGGTGGCGGGGACTACTGGAATGTTATCGGCAGCGGCAACTACAACGCCATGCTCGCCGAACTGAAGCACGACTTCGGGCGCCAGTTTATGGCGGATGCGCAATTCGTCTGGGCCAAGAGCCTGGACACCAGTTCCGCGCCTTACTCGGAACAGGTCTATCCCTTTAACACCCACCTGAATTACGGACGCTCCGATTACAACGTCGGCAAGGCATTCAAACTCTATGGCATGTGGCAGCCGGTTTTCTTTCATGGCAACCGGGCTTGGATAGACAAGATCGCCGGCGGCTGGTCGCTCAGTGGCATCCTCAATATTCATTCTGGATTCCCCTGGACGCCTCTGGTTAGCGTCAATGGCGGCAGCCTGTACTGCGGAACTTGCGGTTATACGACTCTGCAACCCTCCGCCTACCTGGGCGGGGCGGGCACCAGCACCAGCAACGATCAGTTCAAGACAGGTTCCAACTATCCCAACGGTGGTGCGGCATATTTCGCGACTCCAGCCTACACAGCCTACGGCGGCACCGCCTCCGGTACAGCACTTCCCCAGGCCCCGGGCGTGGAGCGCAACTCGCTCAACGGTCCCGGATACAGGGACGTGGATCTGACCTTGGTCAAGGGCTTCGGCTTTCCCAACAATCGGGTAATTGGGGAGGCTGCCCGGCTTGAGCTCCGTCTTGATGCCTACAATGTCTTTAACAATTTGAACTTCGATCCAACCAGCATCGCCAACAACATTGGCACTACGGCCAATCCCAATTTTAGCTTCGGCCGGGCTCAGGCTGCTCTGGCGGCCCGCGTCGTCACAGTGGGGGCGCGCTTCAGCTTCTAATGCCAGCGTCCTAACCAGGCGCGTCCCTCGAGGGGCGCGCCTATTTTTTGGCCTCGTCAGAGGAATCTGTGGGTCACTGATTTGCCGAATGGCGGCCGGAAGTTGGGGTCGAGGGTGCCCTGTCCTTGCGTTTTTTGCAAGGAGCCTGCCCTGAGCTTGTCGAAGGAGCGGGGAGCGATTCTGCCGACGCAACTTTTGTCCGTTCTGCACAAACCCGGTTGCGTATGCGTTCGTGGTACCCGCCCTTCGCCAAGACCGCGAAGGACGGGCACCCCTCTGTGTTGGTGATTGCCAGCGAGATCAAAAGCCTGGGCCACTCGCCGAAGACGGCGTAGGGGCTTTCGGGCAGCCAACGGGACGCCAGCACTACCGAGATCAGTTACTTTTTCTGGGATTCCTGGATCAGCACGAGATCGGAGGGGGAGTCTCCCCGGACCAGGGCCAGGCTTTTACCGTCGGGCAACCATTGATAGGAGTAGATTTTTAGCGAGGTAAAGTTGGTCAACTCCCGGCCGGGACCGCCGTCCAGCGGCTGTAGCCAGAGATTGTCCACGCCCTTTTCGCGGACGGGATACACGATGCCCTTGCCATCAGGGCTGAAGCGGAGTGGCCCCTCATGCCGCGGATCATATTCCAACGTTCGCAAAAGCTCGCCGGAATCGAGAGACACTAAAGAGATGTTCGGCCTCTGGGCTTTGAAATCATAAGTGCCAAGCACAATCGTTTTTCCATCGCGGGCAACGTCATAACCGGAGTTTGTCTCCGCATATTCCTTGGTAAATCGTTCCGGCTTGCCTCCGTCGATAGGTACCTTCATATATGCGGCAGTGGTGTTATCTACGTAAAAAACGGTTTTCCCGTCGGGAGAGCACAGAGGGTATACGTCTCTCTTGCCCTCGGTGAGGCGCCGCACTCCGGAGCCGTCCCCTTCGCTGCGCCAGATATTCACTGAGAGGGTTTTCAAAGTTACCCGCGCGAAGACGATGTGGCCGTCACCACAGCCATAGGGCTGCATAGACCCTGATTCCTTCTCGTGGGCAACCTCAGCCTTGAGCCCGCCGCTCGAGTTGATAACACGAATGGACGCCTCTTGCTCGGCGACCAAATTTCCATCGCTCGTCCATGAGACCACCGGCGCGGGGTCTCCCGACGTGACTTGTCTGGCGTCGGAGTAGTCGGCCTTCAGTCCCGAACTCACATAGACATCGCGTACCGATTGGCGCAGAACGGTGGCTATGGTCGCACCGTCGGAGGAGACACTCAAGGTCGCGTAATCATTCGCGTCGGCAGTAATGGGGCGAAACTTTCCGTCGGGATAGCTAATGAGTCCGATTTGCTGCCGAGTGAAGTTTGTTTCCGCAGCAAAAAAAATTACAGCCAGCGCTTTTCCATTGGGCAGCCACGACGCGTTGATCACGCCTGTGTACGGCGGCTTGGATATTGTCTTCTGGTTGCCTGTGAGGGGATCAATCGAAATCAGTGTGCTGATGCTATTGCCAGTCTGATCGAACATTACACCGGCAATGGCCTTTCCATCCGGCGACCAGGCTGAATCCGCCGCCAGGTTGGCCATGGGACCGCTGAAAATGCTCTTTTCATTGCTGCCGTCGGCGTTGGCGACGATGAGATGGTATTTGCCGGGGTCAGGATCGTTGGCCCGCACGAAAACGTAGCGCTGCCCGTCGGGCGAAAAACTGGGAGTCGTGTCCACATCCTTGACCAGCAGTTGCGGAGTCCCGCCCAGTACGGGGATACGGTATAGGTCGAAAGCCCGAGAAGCCGGGCCGTTGGCGAGTTGCGTGTGCGAATAGTAAATGTGACTGCCGTCGGGCGAGAAGCGTAGCGCGGAGTACTGTACGTGTTCTGGGGAAATGATCTGCACGTTGCTTTCACTGGCCAGATGGCGCAGCCACAAGGATTCATTGCCCTCATTGTTGATCACGTAGGCCAGGTAATTGCCATCGGGAGACATGGCACCGATACTCGCATTGTGGGTCCCGCGGATTTTGGTGATCTTGATGCTTTGAAACGGCTGGGTGCGGGCGGAGAAAACCAAGCTGTAAATGCCGGTTCCGGCGGCGGCAACCAGGACCAATGCGACAGCAATCATGATTCCCAGACCGGCTTTATGTTGGCGCGCAGCGGCGACAACGTCGGAGCCGCTGGGGCGGTGCCCGGCGGCGGGAATGGTTGCGCTCGAAACCGCAACGTCTGCGGAATCGGCAACCTGGAGCCTTCCCGATTCAGTGTCGCGCCGAAGCCGCTTGAGGTCGCTTCTAACTTCGGCCGCGGATTGGTAGCGCAGATCGCGATCCTTCTCCAGCAGCTTGCTGATGATGTCTTCCAGCTTGGGCGGCACTGCAGGGTTCAGCCGTACTGGGGGAACTGGGGTTCGATTGAGGATGCCATCGAAGATGGACGCTGAAGCTTCTCCCGGGAACGGCAATGCTCCGGTGGCCATCTCGTACAGTACTGTGCCGAATGAAAACAAATCGGTGCGCGAATCGAGATCCTTTCCCTTGGCCTGCTCCGGGGACATATAAGCGATGGTGCCCACCGCCGTGCCGGGACTGGTTAGGAATTCTTGACTGTCAGCAACGGTGGCTGCTGTGGCTTCGATCGACAACGCTTTTGGCTCGACTGCAACCTTGGCCAGCCCGAAGTCGAGAATTTTGGCGTGTCCCCGCTTGGTGATAAAGATGTTCGCAGGCTTAATGTCACGATGAACAATGCCACCAGCGTGCGCCGCGTCCAGCGCATCAGCGACCTCGATAGACACAGTGAGCAGCGTCTCAATGTCTAACGGTCGTCCCGCGATGCGGTGCTTAAGAGTGATGCCGTCCAGAAACTCCATCACGATGAAGGTCTGGCCATCCTGCTCGTCGATTTCGTGAATGGTGCAGATGTTGGGATAGTTCAGGGCAGAAGCGGCCTTGGCTTCACGGCGAAAGCGGCTTAGGACCTGAGCATCTCTCGCCACTTCGTCGGGGAGGAACTTCAGCGCGACGAAGCGATCGAGTTTGGTGTCCTCGGCTTTGTATACGACGCCCATCCCGCCACCGCCGAGCTTCTCGAGGATGCGATAGTGCGAGATGGTTTGGCCGATCATATGTCGTTGCTGACGTCGGTGCGCTCACTGCGAACAACGCCTTATCTTAAGGATACGGTATCTTAAGGATACGGTGAAGGGAGGTCAACGTGTTTGCAGTGTTGGGGATTGGCTCAGTTTGAATTCGTTCTCCTACGAGGCCGTCATCCCGAAACGCGGCGTACTTCAGCCGCGTGAGGGATCTCCCATAAATGCGGCCAGCGGGAGATCCTTCGTTCCGTCTGAAAAACGGCTGCACTCAGGATGACCTCGAACTATCGGCCGAAAAATTCAAATTGAGCCACCACCCAATGTTGGCTATGAGGGGTGGCGGACCGTGATGTGGGCGCGTTGCGCACTGACCAAAGCCTACATGTTCTTCCTAGCCCGTAAAACCCCGCAGTTCAGGGGAGGGATATAAGCGACTTGGCAGCGCAAGGCGCGATCTTTTACCTGTTACCTGCCCCGTCGTTGCCCCCGCCTCGTTCCAGAAAAAATCAAGTGCCGCCCGTTCCTCTCATCCAGCAACGCGTCATCGGAGCCGCGGTAGGAACACGCGCCGATTCCAAAAACTCTCTCGGTTTTGCGATGGCCAGCGAAGCGAAGGGAACTGAGAGCCAGCCCAATGCCGCAGCCCCCAGCAGTTCCCGGCGAGTGTGTTGCGATACTTAGCCCATAACGAGGTGGCGCCCTCGGCAAGAGGCAATACGTTATTCAGGATGATACACACGAAGCGAAGCCGAGCAAGAACGCCGCGCGGGAATTTTCGGCTCCGCGCATCACCGCGTACAATAGCCTTTTGCGCTTGGAACCACAGTTCGGTAAACCGTCCGGAAAGAGGTTCGAATGACCACCACCCACCATCCTCGCCCGCAAGTCGCGGCCGAGATCCCGGCAGTTCCGCTCACCACCGAAGGCTACAGCGTGCTGCACCAGATGATGCGCCTGCGCTGGCCGGCCTGGCGAGCATTGCCCGCAACCGATAAATCGGCCATCGCCAAAGAAGCCTCCGATACGCTTTCTGCCATGGAGAAAAATTCTGCCGGCCAGTCCGCCCTCTTCTCGCTCATCGGCCACAAAGGCGACCTCATGCTGATCCACTTCCGCGAAACGTTCGCCCATCTCAATCAGGCCGAACTCCAACTCGCCCATCTACGGCTCGGCGATTACCTCGAGCCCACTTCTTCCTATCTGTCCATCATCGAGCTCGGCCTCTATGACTCCACCCTGAAGATTTACAAGGAACTCACCGACCAAGGCCTCGAGCCCCATTCCGCCCAGTGGAAAGCCGAAATCGCCGGCAAGCTCAACCGCCACAAAGAGGCGATGCGACCGCGACTCTACCCCGAAATTCCTGCGCACCGTTACGCTTGCTTCTATCCCATGGACCGCCGTCGTGGCGAAGATAAGAACTGGTACAAACTTCCTCTCGAAGAGCGCGCCCGCCAGATGAGCGATCACGGACTCATCGGCCGGCGTTACGCCGGAGAAGTCAAGCAGATCATTAGTGGTTCGATTGGTTTCGACGACTGGGAGTGGGGCGTCGACCTGTTCGCCGACGACCCCTTGGTATTCAAGAAGCTGATCTACGAAATGCGCTTCGACGAAGTCAGCGCCGTCTATGCCCTTTTCGGCCACTTCTACGTAGGCGTGAGAGTCCAGGCAGCGTCGCTAGAAAAGCTTCTGAGTGGAGAGCTATCGTAGAGACGTAATTGGCTAGGTCTCTCCCTCCGCCACTCGATCGCCAGATCGGGATTCTCAAGCAAGTCTCACCACAGGAGACCCAGAGAAAGCCTTTTTTCAGGGCTTTGCCTTTCTCTGTGACTCCGGGGTGAACAAAAAAACTCAAGAACTGGAGGCAAACATGTCCATCTTTGGCTTAATCGAATACCCAGACGCTAGTCCCGAAGTCCGCGCCATCTACGACGACATCATGACCACCCGCAAGACCGACTGGATCAACAATTTTTGGAAGGCCATCGCGCACGATCCCGCCACCCTCAAGCGCACCTGGGAGGACATCAAGCAGATCATGGGTCCGGGCGCGCTCGATCCTGTCACCAAAGAACTGATCTATGTAGCCGTCAGCGTCACCAACCAGTGCCACTATTGCATCGCCTCGCACACCGCATCCGCTCAAAAAAAAGGCATGACCGACGCCATGTTCAAAGAGCTGATGGCAATCGTCGGCATGGCCAACGAAACGAACAAAATGGTGACCGGATACCAGGTCGAAATCGACGACCAATTTCACAAATAATCACGGAGCGACAGCCGCGTCGGCTGACTGGCCGGGGCAAAGGCGTGCACTTATTCCCGCGGCTGTCGTAACCTCATATCCTTACCAGCAACTCGGAGAACTGAAAAACTCGGTCCACAGTAACCGCCGCAACTCCGGTCGCGATCACAGTAATCATCTGAATGGTTAGTCTCCTCATAACCGTTCTGTTTCTTGTGGTTCGCCACACAATCGGCAA
>Ga0207062_1098_pt1 | contig 23416 bp, 18 predicted proteins | sample Alteio_BWMinCont_28_FD_153266 | JGI IMG/M metagenome (GOLD analysis project Ga0207062, IMG submission 153266) | Enriched cells from forest soil in Barre Woods Harvard Forest LTER site, Petersham, Massachusetts, United States -... | ecosystem: Environmental > Terrestrial > Soil > Temperate forest >... | reverse complement strand
TTGGAAATATTCAGCAAGCTATTGCTGCAGCATCTGCATCAAAACGCAAAAAGAAAAAAGATACTGACATGAGTCTAGATCCTCAATTGCGCATTATTGAACTTGAAAAGCTGATGAGCGAAGCTGCTGAAAGATTAGATTTTGAAAGAGCAATTGCATTGCGTGCTGAATGGATACAGTTAAAGAAGAATAGTTAAATCGAGGTATAAAACCCACATTGATCAGCTTGCAATAATAAAAAAATGATTTATCGTTTTTGGCAGTTATGAGCATTAAAAACGAGGAATTGAATGAAAGTTAATGTTAAGCGAATTGATCATTTGGGAATTGTAGCAGGAACCATAAAGGACCTAGGAATTGTTGAACTGATTGATGGAATAATCAAATCAGACAGTCAGGAAGAGATCACGTCAGGTGAAGCCGTAGCAGGAATGATATTGAATGGACTTGGGTTTGTTTCTAGACCACTAATGCTTACGCCACAGTTTTTTGAAGGTAAACCTTTGGAGATCTTAATTAGAAAAGGCATACAACCGGAGCATTTCAATCGCCACAAGCTTGGACGAGTTTTGGATGATATTGGTGAGTATGGATGTGAAAAACTCTTTAATACTATAGCATTAGAAGCTTGCAGAAAAGAAAAAATTGACATGCGCTTTGCCCATGCGGATACAACGTCATATTCACTAAATGGAGAATATGATTCAGATAGTGATACGGAAAAAATAAATGTTACTTATGGCTATTCCAAGGATAAGCGCCAGGATCTTAAGCAAGTTGTGCAGGAACTTATCACATCGCAAGATGGCGGTATTCCTTTTATAACAAAAGCTTGGGATGGAAATGCTTCTGACACCATAATTCTTCGTGAACGAGTTGACCAATTAATGGAGGAATTTAGCAAAGCAGGGGATCGTATTTTTGTTAGCGATTCAAAATTATTCGATGCAAAAACTGCTAAAATTCTTGATAAAATAAAGTTTTTAACACGTGTCCCATCAACAATTGGTGAAGAAAATAAACTCATTGATAAGGCCTTGCAAAGTCAAGAATCATGGACTGAGGCTGACTCGAAGGGATACAAACTTCAAGAGTTCTCTGTAGATCTCTATGGCATTAGTGATCAGCGGTGGATTGTTGTTAATTCAAAGCAAGCGCGTGAACGCGCACAAGAAACCCTTACAAAAATGGTGACTAAAGAAAAAGAGCTTATAGACAAACAACTTTCTCAACTCCAAACCGAACTATTTTCCTGCGAAACTGATGCCCAAAAGCAACTCACAAAGATTTCAAAAAAATGGAAATTTCATCAAGCTACAAATCAGAAAACGACAACCATAAAGCATTACACAAAACGGGGGCGTCCAACAGCAAACACTCCTTATGAAATCAAATGGCAAATCCAAGCACAAGCGTTACTCAATCAAGTTTCCATAGATAAAATAATTGATCAGAGATCATGCTTTGTTCTGGCAACAAATGTATGCTCAGACAAGCTTCCTATACAAGAAGTACTGCCAAACTACAAGGGCCAAGATAAGACCGAAAAAGGTTTTATGTTTTTAAAAAGTCCCGAGTTTTTTGCTTCATCTTTTTTTGTCAAAAAAGCTTCTCGCATTGATGGCTTACTCATGATTATGGTGCTTTCTCTACTTGTTTATTCAATTGCTCAGCGACGAATACGCAATCAACTAAATATATTGAAATTAATGATTCCAAATCAAATTAATAAACCGACAGCAACCCCAACAATGCGTTGGATTTTTCAGATCTTTGAAGGCATTAATTATGTTACAGTCGAACTCAAGGGAGCTGTCAATCATATCATTGAAGGACTAACTGAACTTAGAACAAAGATAATTAAATTGATGAGCCCAAACGTCCAGCAAATATATCAAATTTTTGAGACGGGGGGTTGATCAATGTGGGATAAAAGAAGAGGTTATATGATTTTTTTTTCTAAAGTTAAAGTATGTATTTTTACATTGTTATTTATTTGCGCATCTTTGCATGCCGTTCATCCTTATATTTCTGTGTGGTCAGTAGCAAAGAGTGATCAAAAAATATATGTATGTCATGACGTTCATATTGATTATGCGGATGAGAGAATTGGCAAAAAGCAAAAGTATGGGATTATAAATAGCGCACAACAATTACCCGATAGTTTTCTTATTGGGGAATGTGCTTATGATTATCTTGGAGACAATGAGCACATAAAAGAATGGTTAACCGATTATAAAAAAAATAAATTGGTAACATTGCGCGAGGAAAATGAAAACGATTCTGATCAATTTAATTATGTTCCTACATTTGAAATTAAGGAAAACGAATGCTCTAATCTTGGAGATTTGACTGCTGTATGTAGAGAATGCAAAATAGCTTGTGAGAACGTTGAATATAATCATGAAAGAAACTTTTCATATTTAGGGTTTCCTATTTCTGCTCTTTCAGTTACAGCGCAAATACAAAATCACGTACTTGAGGCGCAGAAAAAGATTGAAAAGATTTGTAAAGAAATTGGTGAACAGACATTTGAAGCAAGATCTTTACGTTTATTAAGTAAAGATAAATTATCTGGTGTTGAATTTGGATTGAAACTTGTTTCAGGTATATTGGAGGAATACGATCCGCAAGCCACATTTAAGGATATTAATCTTGATGAAAATTTATCGAAGCTTGTTATGAACGTTGATCGACCGTTAATTGAGGTAAAAATTCTTTTTTCTATTTTTGAAAATAGAGCAAAAAAGAATATTATTATTTGTGCAGGAGCGGATCATTGCCATCCAATAGAGCTATTTTTACTTGAATCTGGGTATGCTTCAAAAATAGCTGGGATTGGTGATGCATCAGCATCTAATAATAAGAACTATAAAGAGATTTTGGATATTGCAGAAAAAAATGATATTGAATTTTTTATTGATTTGATAACAAATCGTCCTTCAAGTAGCTCATCGAGCAGTAGTAGTTCATCAAGCAGTAGTAGTTCATCGAGTGTTGCAGCATCGCAGACAAATCAAAATAATAAAGAGAATAAAAAAAGAAAAGAATCAGAGAAAGATACTAAAACGGATCATGAAGCTGAAACGGAAAAAGATAAAAAAGGAAAAGCTGAAAAGGTGGCAGAATCTCCTGTCAAAAAACAGAAATTGCATGCAAGCAGTTCACCTTTCTCATCGTCGTCATCTTCGATTTCGAGTTCAAGCTCAAGTAGTAGTTCAAATCATTGACCGCGGGTTGAATGGATATAGTTAAAAAAGAATAGTTACATAAAGTTGCATACGATAAATATTAGACAAGTCCAAGTGCTATTTTTAATGCTTTATCAACATCATCCATAATCTCTTGTTCTAAGGTCATGATTCTGTCGCCCAAACGAATTTTATCTATAGCACGAACCTGATCCAAAAGAATCTTACATGATTTAGATTTAATTTCAATTGCTACCTCAAAAGGATAAAGTTTTCGCATTGATGAAGTAATTGGAGCAACAATCACTCTTTGGGCTTTTTCATTACCATCATCATTTGAAACTATTACGGTAGGGCGAGTCTTATTAATTTCTGACCCACGAGTGGGATCCAAATTAACCCAAAAGATTTCACCCCTTTTTGGAAAATTTCTCATTCCCATCCCTCTAAATCTAAAGCTTCCCAATCTTTAATGACTTCTAATCGATCTGGATCATTATTAGCTTCAGCGTACGCAGCTTTGAGGCTATCCATTTCTTCTGTTAATGCTTTTTTTATTGCCTTAGTTGCAAACTTACTCAATTCTCGCTTTCCTATTCTTGAATGAAGCATATTCACAAGCTCAATCGGCATAGAAAAAGTCACGTTTTTGGTTTTCATAGTATTTTCTCCTATATTAATAACTATTAATTTTATAATATCATAATTATTATGTTTTGGTCAAGGATGCTTTAAATAAAAAAATGTTCTGGGTCCATTTTTAAGGTCATTAGGAGACACTCTTCACTGAATACTCATGAATATCACAATTAAAGAAGACGATGTAACTATTCTTGATTGGCTAAATTTCCAATTGATTTCCAGCCAAGTAATTGGCCTTGAGAGGTTGGTTGATCCAAATCTCCACCATAAATTAATATATTATCTTCTTGTTTTGTCTGTGTAACAACATTCCATTTTCCCAACTGTTCCAAAGCATTTTTATTATAAACTTGGCTAGCTTTAATTTCTACGGGACGTAATGAATTAGCATGCTCTATGATACAATCAACTTCATAATCTGATTTGTCGCGCCAATAAAAACTATTAGGATTAAGCCCGAAGTTAAAACGTTGTTTATAAAAATCAGCAATAATCATTGATTCAAATAAATTTCCTCGTGCATAATGACTGAATAATTGATCAGTATTGTTAATTGATAATAATGAGCATGCAACTCCTTGATCAAAAAAATAAAGTTTTGGTGCATGAACGAGTCGTTTTCCAAAATTGCGATAATAGGGTTTCAATAAAAAAATAATATAACTTGCTTCAAGAATTGAAAGCCATTGCTTTACTCCATGAATACTCATGCCAAGATCATTACTTAGTGAAGAATAATTGAGTATTTGACCAACTCTGCCCGCGCAAAGCCGCATGAAATTTTGAAAGATTGTTAAATCCATGATGTTTTTTATTTGACGTACATCGCGTTCGATATAGGTATTAATGTAGCTTTTATAAAAATCGAGTGGTTGTGCAGGAGAATTATAAAGAGAAGGATAGAATCCTTTAAAAAGGGTATCATCTATTGATGCGTTTAGCTGATTTGCTTGTTGGAGTTCAGCAATTGAAAGCGGTAATAGCGTTAGAATTGCAATACGTCCAGCTAAACTTTGAGAAATTCTTTCATTTAATAAAAGATTATGGGAGCCAGTAATAATAAAATGGCCTATCTTTTTATGTTTATCAATATGCGTTTGCATATAGGAAAGTAAATCAGGTACATGTTGGATTTCATCTAAAATGATCCCTTTTGAGTCAGTATATTTATTAAGAAAGCCTCGATAATCTTGGCGAACTAAATCTCTGATATCTGGATCTTCAAAGGAAAAATATTCATAATCTGGGAATGTTTGTTGGGCTAACGTTGTTTTACCTGATTGGCGAGGTCCTAAAATGGCAATGGCTGGAAATTGTTGACTTAAACTCACTAATTTAGGCGTGATTATTCTTTTTATTATCATAGAAAAGATCCTTTTGATCCATATAAAATAGGTATATGGACAAATCTAATCTGGGAAATCAAATTTGTCCAGAGTTAAAAAAGGGCAACTAAAAAATGCCCTCTGGACCTCGTAGGGCATAATAGATTTGTTCCATGATTTCTTTCATTTCCGGTGCTGGGATATCTTCCTTATATTTTACGCCAATGAAATTACATTTTTTGTGATTCTTTAAATCAAATGAATTTCCATATATTTTTGCGCCCGGAAGATATTGCTCGATTTCTTGGGGCGTAAATTGGCGTGCAGGAGAATTCGCGCAAATAATTTTGAGTTCAAACAGCAGTGGACGCCCTTCTTTTGCTTGTTTAATAGGTGCGCTCGGTGCAGCAGGTTTTTGAATTTGAGGCGGTTGTGCTCCAGGAATAGTTTGAGGAACTGTCGTAGGTGATGGCATTGTTTGAGGCGCAGTTGCGGCGACGACGAGCATAGGTTGTCCTGTTTGAGGTGTTGCAACTACAGGCGCAGGTTGCCCAGCTTGAGGAGCAAGAGGTATAGGTTGGCTTTGTTGAGCAATTTGAGGAACAGCGGTAGCGACGGCGGGCTGAGGTTGTCCAACTTGTGGAGCGAGAGGTACCGGTTGCCCTGGAATATTTTGTGGAATTGCTGGAAATGGTGGCAATGTTTGAGGCACAGCAGCTGCAGGTGTAGGCATAGGTTGTCCAGCTTGAGGCGCAGCGGTGACGATGGCGGACATAGGCTGTCCTGTTTGAGGTGCTGCAACTACAGGTGCAGGTTGCCCAGCTTGTGGTTGGGCAAGAAGTACTGGTTGACCTTGTTGAGCAGTTTGTGCTAATTGAGGTTGTTGTCCAGGTTTAAGTTGAGCGGGTGGTGGCAATGGTGCAGGAGGCGCAAATAGAGGATTTGATAAGATTTTAAATGCTGCTTTTTGTATATCCGTTTTATCTTCATTAGTGTATCCTATGAGAATATAACATTTTTCATGTGCTGGCCTTGCTTGGGAATCATAAATCCAACTATATTTTTGATAAGGATCGTCAAAAGGTCTGAAATTGATTGGTTTTTCTTTTTCATCAAGTTGGAATGGTAGTTTTGAACTATTGCAATATACTTTAACATGTAAGGGTGCAGATGGCTCAGGTGCTTTTTGGGCCACGCACATGATGCACACATTTAACAGTATTAATACGATTCTTTTCATTGAGACTCCTTTTGTTTTTAAGAGTACTGATAATATTTATCAACGTGCAATATTATATGCATGAGAGCGATAACTTCATGCATAACATGATAAGTATTTGATTTTTGATCCCTGATTAATGGTAGGTTATTAAGAAATATTAAAGGAGAAATACCCATGACGAGTAAAGATAGAGCAATTATTTTAACCCTTATCTTGGTTGGGTTGGTGAGCTTGATGGTTGGAATGAGTCTTTATTTTGGTTGAAATTAAGGTACATTAAGAGAGATGTATTATAATAAATTTTAAAAAGATAGTTGGGAGATTATGAAAAGAGCGTTTTTATTTTTGACTTCACTCATTGTTATATCGGCAGGAATTGCCTTTTGTGCAAAATCGAAAGAACCTAAAACTATGTTGTATAAGGTAAAAAATGTATCCGACGTAAAAGAATTATTTCCCAATTCGCCTAAAGAAATAGAATCCGCTACAGAGCACTATATTCAAACAGCGCAAGAAGCAATAGATAAAATAGTTGCTATTCCAAGTGAGAAACGTACTTTTGCAAATACCATTAAAGCGTTCGATGACATTGAAGGGCTTTCTGATTTGGCATTATTTGCAGGGATTGCAGAAGTATTGCAATATACTTGTCCTAATGATGCAATTCGAGCAGCAGCGCATGATGCACTTATTAAGATTCAAGAATTTGCAGTTGATGCATTGAGTAATAATGTCATATTATATAAAGCGATTAAATCATATGCCGACAATCAGGCAAAAAATGAACAATTATCAGCAGAAGAACGCTATTATTTAAATAAGACTATGGATGATTTTAAACGCAGTGGTCTTGATTTACCGGTCGAAACCTTAGATGAAGTAAAAAAGCTAAAAAAAGAGTTAGCCTCATTGCAGCTTGATTTTGAAACAAATGTTTCGTCTGATAATCGTACCATTTCCGTTCAAGCGAGTGATCTCGCAGGACTTTCAGAAGATTTTCTTGCGAGTTTAAAAAAGACTGAAGATGGCGCATTTATTCTGGGGGTTGATGTACCCACCTTTATCATGGTGATGGAGAATTGCTCGGTAGAGCAAACGCGTAAGGCGTTAAATGCTGCTCATGAAAATCGTGGGTATCCGGCAAATGAAAAAGTACTTAATTCGGTAATTGCCAAAAGAGATCGTATGGCGAAATTGCTTGGGTTTGCAAGTTTTGCTGATTATGATTTGTCTAATCAAATGGTGGAATCTGTAGACCGTGCTGAGAATTTTATTGCGCAACTGATGGAAAAAGCACACGTGAAAGAGCAACAAGAATTTGATGAAGTGATTACTGATTTGGCTCCGGGAGTGCATTTAACTGACGATGGTAAACTTAAGATTTGGGATGCGGCTTACGCAAAAAATTATTTTAAAAAGAAACATTATAATGTTGATGAACAAAAAGTAGCTGAATATTTTCCAATGGAAAAAACAGTGAAAGGTTTACTTGATATTTATCAACAGTTTTTAAGTTTAACCTTAAAAGAAGTGCCAGTATCTGGCTATTGGCATGAAGATGTAAAGCTGGTGGAAACCTATGATGCCAAAACAAATCAGCTTATAGGATATTTATTATTAGATTTACATCCGCGTCCGCACAAATATACGCATGCTTGTCATATTGGCGTTTTACCTTCGACCTATGCTAAAGATCAAATGATTCCAGCCGTTTCAGTTGTGGTGGCTAATTTTCCTAAATCCACCGCTCATAAGCCATCATTATTAAAACGAAAAGATGTTTCAACCTTTTTCCATGAATTTGGCCATGCATTGCATGCGTTGCTTGGGCGTACCCAAATTGCATCGCTTGCAGGCACTCAAGTGAAGCGGGATTTTGTGGAACTTCCATCGCAAATGCTTGAAGAATGGTTAAAAGATAAAGAAATATTAAAGCAAGTGAGTAGCCATTATCAAACAGACGAGCCAATGGATGATGGTTTAATTGAGCGAATTGTAGCGCTCAATAATTTTGGATCAGGGGCATTTTTGCAAAGTCAATTATTCTATTCATTAATATCATTACAATTTTATAAAGATGGGGAAAATAAAAACTGTTCTCAAATTTATAAAGATTTATATGCACAATGCAAAAAGAATATTGCCTACGATCCTGAAGATCATATGTACGCAGCGTTTGGCCATTTAATGGGATATGGTGCTCGTTATTATGGCTATATGTGGTCAAAGGTTTTTGCGCTTGATATGTTTGATACCATTAAAAAAGGCGGTTTATTAAATCCAGAAACTGGTGATAAGTATGTGGCTACTGTTATTGGAAAAGGCGGCAGTGAAGATCCAAATGTATTGCTGCATAATTTCTTGGGTCGAGAGCCAAACCAAGAAGCATTTTTGCGCGATATGGGATTAAATGTCCAAGATGATGCAGCTCAAGCAATTGTGGCTCAAAAGATACCGCAACCGGTTGGAGCGCATATTTAATTTTGCTGATCAATAAAGAGTTGCCTTCGTGCTCACGGTTCAATGTATGCACGAAGGCTTTTTTATAATAATGAATGCTTTTATTAAAAAATGTGTAAATAAAGTATCCTATGAATAAAGTATTTTATTATTAATGTCGGGTGGAGTATTATGGAAACAGGGCAATCAAATGTTAAAGATAATAGTCAAACCATTGAAGGCTTGAACCCTCATGATGTTTTATCATTATTCCCAAAAACGGTACAAGATTTACAGCTCATTACTGAGCGTTTTTTAGTCACCGCACAAAATCACATAAATGCGATTGTAGATATTTCATTTGAAAGTCGTACTTTTGATAATACAGCAAAAGCATTAGACACCGTTGAGGCCTGCTCTGGAGTTTCTATTATTAAACATGTGCTCTCGGTAATTGAATTTGTTAGCCCTGATGAAACCATGCGCAAGGTTGCCAGACAATCATTATTAAAGATTAATGAATTCTTTGTGGACTTTATCTTTAACAATAAAGCTTTATATAAAGCATTTCAGGATTACGTTGAAGGTAATGCCCAAAAAGAGACATTGCGCGCTGATCAAGAATATTTTCTCAAAATAACTATGCAAAATTTTAAACGTAATGGTCTTGATTTATCTGAGGCGCAACTTGAGGAAGTGAAAAATCTGAAAAAAGAATTGGCATCTTTAGAGCCAAATTATATTTCTAATGTGGCAGAAGATACTCGAGTAATTACGGTAGATTATGATTCCTTAAAAGGTCTTGATGAAAATTTTATTGCTCAATTAAAGCGTACTCAAACAAATGATTATATACTGAGTATTGATTATCCTACATATTTTGCCGTAATGGAAAACTGTTTAATAGAAAATACGCGCAAACTTTTATTTTTAGCATTTGAAAATAGCGCTTATCCGATTAATGAATCTTTATTAATCAAAATCATTGCAAAGCGTGATCTATTAGCCAAAAAGCTTGGCTATGAAAGTTATGCAGATTTAGATTTAAGTACTGAAATGGCAGGAACCGTCAAACGCGTGGAAGAGTTTGTGCATGCTTTGCAAGATAAAGCAGATATGAAACAGCAAAAAGAATTTGAACAACTGATTGTTGATTTGCCTCAAGGAATGACCTTAACGCCTGAGGGAAAATTAAAGCCGTGGGATAATTTGTTTATTCGATCACAATATAAAAAGAAAAAACTCAATATTGATGAAAATGAGATTGCGCAATATTTTCCTATGGAAAAAGCTATCCAAGGTTTATTAGATATTTATCAGAAGTTTTTTAATTTACAATTTAAAGAAGTTGTTGCTACCGATGTTTGGCACTCGGATGTTAAACTCTTACAAGTATTAAATGCACAAAATGAGATTATTGGCTATTTACTGCTTGATTTGCACCCTCGCCCTCATAAGTTTACCCATGCATGCTGCGAGTTTATTGTGCCCGCTACTTATTTGAATAATCAAATAGTACCAGGCGTTGCAATAGTAATTACTAATTTTCCTAAGGCCACCGATTCAAAGCCTGCATTATTACAAAGCAATGATGTGGCCACCTTTTTTCATGAGTTTGGCCATGCATTGCATGTGATTTTAGGAAGAACTCAAATGGCATGCTTTTCAGGATTACAAGTTAAAACAGATTTTGTGGAGATGCCATCGCAAATGTTAGAGCAGTGGTTATCCGATCCTTCCATTTTAAAAAATATTAGTAGTCATTATCAAACTGGGTTGCCCCTGACTGATGCAATGATAAAAAAAATAATGGCGTTAAAATATTTTGAATCGGGAGAAATGCTGCAGAGGCAATTATTTCAAATAACGCTTTCTTTAGAGTTTTTTAAAAAGGGTGATCATAAAAATCCTTTTACTATTTATCAAGATTTATACACTCAAATGCGAAAAAATTTAGCTTTCGAACCACAAAGTCATTTTTATACTTCTTTTATGCATTTATCAGCATATGGAGCAAAGTATTATAGCTATTTGTGGTCGCTGGTATTTGCACTTGATCTTTTTGATACCATCAAAAAAAATGGATTATTAAATCCTGAAACAGGATCAAAATATATAGCTCAAATATTAAGCAAGGGCGGTAGTGAAGATCCAAACATACTGCTGCGCAATTTCTTAGGCCGTGAACCAAATCAAGAAGCTTTTTTGCGTGATATGGGATTGAATGGAGAAAGTTGATCCCAATCTTATTTTGATATTAACTGGCTATAGCGCGCTCGTCGCTTATCGTAAACTTTAAAGTGTCGCCTTCTTGTCTACAGCGAATTTTAATTCCAGGCACGAAGGCTTCTTCTTTTAAAATCCAACTGCCAGCCCAATGATGGACAGCAAAAGTTTCGGGTTGAAACATCTTTTTAATCTTATTTTTATCTTTTGTTTTCTTATCAATCGGATAAAAGAATGTGGCAGGAAAAATGATATCGATGGTTGATCCTTTTCCTGCATGTTCGATGACAACATTACTAAATATGAGCGGCCCCGTTTTGGTGACGATATCATGTTGCAATGCCGGATCTATTTTTTGTGTTTTAATCGTATCAATCATTGCGCGCATAATTGGATGTCCTGGGGCGCTTGCGATCAGTGCATTGGGAATAATAATAGGACGCAAGAATAATGCCATGGCAGGAAGTTCAAGCCCCACATAAAAATCATAATAATGATGCAAAATATCAAAAGGTTGTAGGCATTGGCAATCAGTATCGACATATAATCCGCCAAATTGATATAAAATTTCATAGCGCGCAATATCTGATCTTTCGGCATAATTAATTGCTTTGTCATAAGCTTGTCTATTTTCCAGATTGAGCTTTGCAATATCGGCATCAGTCCAAAGTATATAGTGCCAATCTGGATGAAACAGCTGCCAAGTTTGGGCGTAAAACTTAAATTTTTCCGGCAATGGAGAGCCCAGCCAGATTTGATGAATTATTTTTGGAATTTTGGGGGCTTTGGAAATTTTTATAGTATCCCATTTATTTTTTTCGTATAGTGCTCGCAATTGATCGAGGGTAGCTCGGGCCTGGGCGCTTTGCATGCCTTCTTGATAATAAGATGCATAATAAGGGTGATCTTTACCCATAGAAATATCAAAATTGGGCAAATCAAAATCGGTGCATTGAAGGGTGCAATGTATGGTTAAAAAGAATACTATAGTTTTTTTCATTACTTATGCCTGCTTATGGATTAACTGTTTTTATAAAAATACGTTGCTTTTTTAAATATTCCTACTAAATTCGTTAAGCTGTTTGCAATCGTTAAAGCTATAGCAGAATTAAATTCCCCATACAGAAATAGAATATTTATCCACCGTGCGAGTTTCTGAAAATATCTTATCTTCCCATGGAATTGTTGGATCTCGATTGACCACAACTAAGTGACCTTGCGTTGCTCCAGACAAATCCATATATTCAGCTGTTTGTTGCAAACCTTCAATGATAGTTTTTTCGCTACGCCAGATTTTGAGTTCGATTACAATACGTTGTATATTCTTACCAAATGGCCATTCAATAAAAATATCAAGCCTTCTACGTCCAAAAGCATATTCACGATGGATCTTTCCTCCGCCATTAATAATGCGCTGGAGAAACGCCATCATGATAATGTGAGGCGCCGATTCTTTATAGATATTACGTTCAATCCAAATCTCTGAATGTTGGCGATAAAATTGTTGAAATGATTCCATCAATTTTTGCATGTTTAATGAATTATCAGGATTTTGGTACCAAATAGTGTTTTGGACAATTGTTCTTTGTAATACTAGAGAAAGTTCGCGGGGAATAATCTCTTGATATATGGGATTTGCAATAGTTAACGTTTTTTCTTTTTTGGAAATTAATCCTAAATCAATCACATATTGAATATCATCGATTGAAACATTAAGATTTTCCATATCTCCATTGAGAATGGCATCAATAATATCGCGCACTCGTGGCTCTTGCAATCGATCAAAAAGTACATCAAGATGGGTATCGCGTCGCAAAATTAATGTTTCTTTTGATCTTTCAATTATTTCTTTAGTAATTGTTATTGAGAGATCGGTTACATCTCGAAAGCATGCTTGATAAGCCAGTGCATTGACCAGCCACGGCTGACCCTGAGTAAGAAAATAAGCATACTCAATTGCTTCATCGGTAAATTGTTGCCCTGTTTCTTGCGTGTGTTGTAGATATAAGTTGCGCACTTGTGCAAGAGAAAAATCAGGAAGCACTAAACTTTCTGCTTTAATATTAAATGCGCTGCCGCCTAAAATTGTTTGTTGTTCTTCATCGGACCAAATTCTATAATCGCGTACATCGCGCACGCCAACCAAACAGACTGATTGAGGAAAGTTTTTTGGTCTTTTTATATAACCAGCACGTAATTGACGAAGCACAGAAATGAGAGTGTCGCCAACTAATGAATCAATTTCATCTATGAATAATAATATTGGTTTATCAGAATGAGTACTCCATTGCTGCAGCACCGATGCTAAACTATTTCCAGAAATTTTTTTTAAATTTTTATCAATGATCTTAAATAACTGCTCATCATTTTCCATAAATAATTTACCAGCATCATAAATTACATCTAAAATTATTTTCATACCTTCAATAACATTTGATCGCATGGCTTGTGCGGGCTCAATATTAAAGTATAAAGCTTTATACTTACCTTGATCATTAAGCTGCTTGGTAAACATAGTTATTGCTGTTGTTTTACCGCTTTGGCGTGGGGCATGAAGGATAAAATATTTTTGAAGATCAATAAGTTGATTCATTTGAATTTCATCAAGTCGATGTGGTACAAAATAATGTTTGGCGGGATCAATGGGACCTTCGGTATTAAATATACGCATAGAGTTCCTTATTTTTTAAAGACTGAGAGCTATACTCAATCATAAATGTTTCATTGGATTCAACCAGGAATTTTTCTAAAGTATCTTCAACATATGAGCTTACATTTGTCGGTAAATACTTCATGGTATTTCTATTATTTCTAAAAATGGCGCTTACTATTATCAATAATAGATGCTTTATTAATGAGAGGCCTGCCCGCCGTAGCTTTATTACACTTCATAGTTTTATACTAAAGCGAAGGCTGGGTCAATAGACATTTTTTTTATGCTATTTATATTAAACGTAAAAAGAAAGGGTGATGATTGAAGATAAAGATATTCTATTTTTTCCTACTGAATTTAGTTTGTTATGCCTATGCAAAAGCTCCATTAATTGTTGGGTTAGTTCAGATCCGTAATGAATCGGTCTTGATTGAGCAATGTTTGCATGCGCTATCAGAGTATACCGATGCAATAGTTATATTAGATGATGCTTCGAGTGATGATACGGTCAAAATTTGTGAATCAGTAGCTCAAAAGTATCAGGTTAAAAAAATTATTTGCAATGAAACTTCAGCTTGGGAAAATCGAACTGAAAGTGATAATCGTCAAAAATTACTTAATGCAGGAAGGGCAATTGGGGGCACGCATTTTATTATTCTTGATGCAGATGAGATGGTTACAGCCAATTGTAAGCACCAAAATTATTTGAGAAAAATAATTATGCAATTAAACCCGGGGGATCGATTATCATTGAATATTGTGCATTTTTGGCAATCATTAGAAAGATATCGGATTTATTTTAACGAAAAGATGAAATATTTTATTTTTTGCGATGATGGCAGATGCTTTTATGAAAAAAAGTTTTTGCATGTCGATCGGGTGCCCTTAAATTTATCAGGAGGCGCAAATTTGGAACTGAGTGATGCGCGGTATGCCTTGTTGCATTTTGGCTATTTAAATTGGCAAAATGTGCTGATTCGCCAAGCATGGTACAAATGTTTGGAGCGGGTAAGATCACCCCAAAAATCGGGCTCAGAAATTAATTCTTGGTATCCGGCGCATAAAGAAAAAGATGCAGATACTTTTCCTGTGCCTCAAGAATGGCTTTCAGGGTATGATTTTTTTAATGCTGACTTATTTGCCGTTGCAGAGAACTGGCGCCGTGCACAAATTTTTGCGTGGTTTAATGCGTATGGCCGGGCGCATTTTGCTGATTTAGAGATTTGGCATATTGATTGGGATGCAATTAATAAATAATTGATTGACATTCTCATGCAGTACATCGTATATCTAAAATTAATTTTTTAATGAAAGGATGTTCCATGCAGATCAATAAGAAGATTTTATTAGTACTTTTGGCGAGCTCATCTCAATCTATATCATCTGATAATCGGACTCATATTGGAGTGCCCGAAGGAGTACCAGGCATTCAAGCATTGTTTGCTTTTCGTCCTGAAACGGCACAAGTTATTAGAAATCTTGTGGGAATATTATTGCAGAAAGAATCCACTTTAGCGCGTAGTGATCGACAATTGATTGCTGCGTATGTTTCATGGCTTAATCAATGTGTTTGGTGTTGCAGTGTTCATAGTGCGGTGGCAACGCATCTTTTAGATATGAAGGCGGATATTGTGCAAGCGGTTAAAGATGATTTTGAATCAGCGCCAATATCAGAAAAATTAAAAGCTTTATTAAATATTGCGGGTAAAGTACAAAAAGGCGGAAAACAAGTAACACCTGAAGATATCGATAGAGCTCGGACGCAAGGCGCCGATGATGTAGAAATTCATGATACCGTATTAATTGCTGCAGTATTTTGCATGAATAATCGGTATGTGCAAGGTCTTGACGCATGGACTCCTTCTGATCCTGCGGTATATACCTCAATAGGAAAGATTCTTGCTGAGAAACGAGATATGCGTTGTCTATGCAAATGATAAATTATTAATAAAAATTTTTTATAAGGACTCACCCTTCGACTCTTACTTCGATACGCTGCTTTGCAGCTACTCAGTAAGGCTCAGGGAAGGCGGGGATACACCCTCAATTATCTTTTTATTATGGGTGTATTTTTTACTTCTGCATCATCTTCCTCTTCTTCAACTTCCTCAAATACGCCAGGTAATAATTGCTCAGTTGAAGCTGATGGTTTAGGGATATCCAGAATTTGTGCCATAGTATTAGCAAATTGAGTCATATACACTTTTTTGGTAACCTTTTTACGCTCATATTTTCCTTTTTGATAAATAAAGAGCGGCACATGCGTATCATAATTATAAGGCGAAGCATGCGAGGTGCCATTATCATACGCAGTTAATAAGGAGTATGGCTGGGTTTGGACAAAAATATCGCCTGACCGGCCGGGATATCGCTGATTTTTAAAATAATATTCTAGTTCTTGTTGTTGTGGATTGAGGGGCAATATATCAAGCTCTTGATAAGTCCATACATTTTTGATGCCTGGTTTTGTGAAAAGATATTCTTTTATTTCTTTTGCTATTTCATTCCAGGCGTTAGCATCAAGTTGCTTTTTTTTCTTGTAGTCTAAAAAAAATTGTGGGGGCTGATAATCAATAATAAATGAATCAATGCTATATTTTTTTTGTATCATGCTGTTAAGATCTTTCATCACTTGGTTGACCGGTATTTTATACGCAGTTTTGAGTCCTTCTTCTTGTATTATTCCTTGCATTGGCAAAATGCCATGATCAGCAGTGAGTGCAAATACGACATTATTTTTTCCTACTTTACTTTGTACGTCTTGCATAAAAGATTTAATTTGTTTATCAAGATGATAAATCAGATCAATCGCTTCAAGTGAATCTGGGCCATAATGATGGCCAACCAAATCTAAAGGAGTTAAGCATACCCACAGCAAAAGCTTATTTTTTTTGGTTAAGTTAGCTTTAAGACATTCGCGTGCCAAGTTTAATAATAAGGTATTGCCAAAGGGAGACTCGTAAATGGGGGCATATATTTCTTTGTGATCAGAGGTGCAGCAATTAATGGTCTTTTGCTTATTAACTGAAGCTTCTTTTTCAGAAGCATATTTATAATTATCGATATATTTAAATTGATAAGCAGGACTCGTTTTAGGATACACCAAATCCCAGGTTACTTCTTTTACGCAATCGATTTTATTTTTAGTGTTAAAATTAATGAGCCATGGAGGCAATTGCTCAAAATAAGCTTTGCTTGAAGTAAATAAACCGGTCTCTTTATCAAACCAAATTGCTTTGCCTAGTTTTGTGGCTGTTGCAATTGCGGATCTACTTTTCATGGATATTGAAAAAGCAAGAAAGGGAGTATCTGATTGCGATTGCATTGCAAATTGATCGCTTAAGCCATCCACCATAATATGAGCAGATGATTTGCCATACGTATGCATCTCGCATCCTTTGCCAAAAACCGCGGCAGTTTTAGCATCAGCGTCATCGCATTCTACTTCTTTTCCTGATTGATCCATCCAAGAGTTTCCAATAATGCCATGATCTTTTGCATATACGCCGGTATTTAATGCGGTATGCCCAATGGAAGTTTCAGGAACCGCATGAGGATAATGAGCATTATCAAAAACAATGCCTTCATTGAGTAATAATTTAAAAGCGCCCGTAAAAAAGGGCCGCAACTTATAAAAATAGTGATAAGCAAATTGATCAACAACCATAATGATGGTAAGTTTTGGCGTTGTTTGACTGTTTGGTAAAGCGCAATTAAAAGATAGTAGCGATAAAATTAATGATAGTTGAATGCGTAAAGTCTTCATATTTTTTCCCCTTTTTTTTATATCTGTAAAAAATTTATGCTGAATGCGATAATAATGTAAAGAGTTTGAAACTTATATGGGCGCAAAGCGCATACAAATTAGGATGGAAGACCGGAGGATTGCCGGAGGATCTTCCAAGATAATGTTTTTGCCTGTTTATCTAATAAGCGCTACGCTTATATAATATTTAACCTTTGGATAGCCAATGCTGATAGAAAAAAATAGCGCGATTGTTTTAAAAACATATTTACCACAAAAATATAAATTGTGCGTACTCGATAACGCATTAGGTAAAGTTATGGGTGTGCCTAATCGTGAAGATGTGGGCGCTGGTGCTTTCATTGAATATCATGCGCGAGAGCAGCAAAACTTATATTTTATGCATGGGATAGAAATTATCGATTTGCCCATGCTCCTTGCAAAAGAAGATCTACTTTTTGTGCATCATGTACTTGAATTATGTTATTTTTTCGTGCCGGTAGGGAGTCGAATACCTCGATTATTCACTTTATTGACAGCACTCTATACTTCAGGGGCTTTATTGCAGGCTATCATGACTAAAAAAATATTTTTATTTCAATTATTTGCCTGCTTGGGATTATATCCAGAAGGCGTGCAATTTAAGACACCATATTTTCATCAATTGACCATAGCATCTATTGACAATATTGCCGTGCAACAAATAGATTTAGTGATCGAGCAAGAACTTGATGATTGGCTATTAAATTGTATAGCATTGCATCCGTGCACGCATAATTTTAAAACGGTACATTTTTTACAAAAAAATAGGATTATATGAAAAAATTAAATGTTTTATGTGGAGTATTATTAGCTGCGTTAAGCTTGAATGCTGGCATAGTAAACGCTGGCGGACTTGTGGAAAGCGCAGGCACAAAATTGCCTGAAACAAAAATTATTCCTAATATTATTGATGAAAAAGAAGAGTTATTACGTGTCTTAATTCACGAAAAAGCTTTGCTTGAAAAAGAAAAAGATGCCGTCATCAAAAGTATTAAAAGTGATTTAGAAGAAAATAAAAATAAATGGGCTGCAGTTCAAAGAGATTTGCAAAAAGATCCGGATGATCAATTTCTCAATAAAAAGCGATCATTGCTCACTGAATTGCATGATGTCTTAGATGATTTATTGCGCACGTGGGAAAATCTACCCAAAAAAATAAGTGATGCAATTGCCATTCTTGATAAATATGTAAAAGATATTGAGCTGCGGGAGTATAAAAAGGATTTAAAGCTTTCAGCAGGTCCCTATTTTTTTGAAGATTTAGAAGATATTTATCAAAAGCTCAGCGGTAAACAAAAATTTGTTGATCAACTAAAAAAGCGCAGAGAAGCGCTGATTAAAGATCAAAAAAGTCTTGCCATTGCTGTAGAGAAGCAAACCGAAGAATATAAAGACAAAAAAAGCAAGCAAGACGAATTTAGTAAAGCTACTGATACGCAAGACTCGGCAATTCCTTTTGGCATGACAGTGCAACAGCGCGCTGAATTATTAACTCTAGAAGGATTGCTTGCGAAATTAAAAAAAGATTTGACCGAACTGCAACTTCGAGAAAAAAAATATGAGCTCATATTAGTAGAAAATGAGTTCTTTGTAGAAACCTTACATCTTGATGTACTGCAAGAAACGCAGCGTATAATTAAATCATCTATTACCGTTACTGCCGAACAAATAGAAGTAGCTAATCAGCAACTTGAAAAGAAAAAGCAAACGTTTTCTTTACTTAAAACACGCTATAGTGATGAAATTAGTAAATTGCGCCGTTTACGCGAAGAAGAAGAACTTAAATTAAGAGAAGTGAGTAAACGATTTGACGTGCCGCTAGGCAATGAGCTTGATACTTGGAACTGGCAACCTAAAAAAACATTAGAATCCTACGTTGGGTTATGTGAGGTTGGATTACTCAATACGTATGTACGTTTAATCGATGATAAAGAAACGTTATTTGCAACGCTTATTGCGCTCGAACAAGAAAAAATAAATTATGCGGAAGAAGTCGTAAAGATTAAAGAGACTTATTATAAAGTTACTATTCGAAAGTTTATTTCTGAAGACGAGATTACGCAAGAAATAAAAAAATACACTGATCATCAAACAGCGCATGAAGCTGCAATTAAAAGTTACAAAACAAAAAAAGATGAAACTGAAGCTCAAATGAGCAAATTGCAAAATGAAGTACTCGATCGGATTAAAAAACGTAAGCTTGATGTGCAGCAACAAAAAGATTCCTTATTTAGAAATAATATTAAGGAATATGCAGGATGCTTAAGCAATCTTGATAAAGCAGAAGGGTATGTTTCCTTTAGAATTGATTATATCAATGCGGTAAGTAAGGCCTATGCTGAAACAATTACCACATTAGAAAAAATAGCGGGATATAGTAGATTTATTTTGACTGAATTAGAATCAATTACTATTTGGTATCGTCCTGAATGGGCAATTACTTGGGATGGCATTCAAAATATTGGCACTGATATTCGTTTGTTTTTAAGTGATGTGCGTACTTATGTTTCTCAGTTTGGCTTTGGCATAATCTTTGAAAAAATTAAAGATGTATTTAAAAAACCAATGGGCATTTATTATGCATGTGCTTGCATTGTGTATTGGTTTTATTACTGTGTATTCTTGGTTAATAATGATTTGGTTTGCTTTTTTCATTGCGATGAGTCAGCAAGCGATGCCAGACCCTTATCTTTTTGTATTATTTTATCTTGTTTCAATTCCGTATTTACTTTTTCTTGCGTATCAATTTATTCAGTATTTTATTTCATTCAATAAAAGTTGTAATTATTGTTTAGTTTCTTATGATTTTCATGAGCGTTTTATTATAATATTTTCAACATTATTGTATGCGACGATTGCTTTAATGTTTTTGCGAGAAGCAGTACTACTGGTGAAATTACCGAAATCGGAATTACCAAGTATTTTGATGGCCATCAATTCATTGATATTCCAATTTGCGCTTGTATTTTTAATTTCCAAAGACATGGTGTTGAGCATAATTCCTGGCCGTTGGGAATGGATATATAAATCGGTAAATCGTTATTATTACATTCTCCTTGCATGCTTTGGCATCATTATTGTTTTAACAAATCCCTATGTTGGCTATGGCCGATTGGTGAGCTACCTTTTGCAAGGCTTACTCTATTCATTAATTTTACTTCGTTTGCTGTTGTGGGGACATACCTTAGTCAAAAAAGGTGCTTCTCATATCTTTTTTATTGGCCAAGAAGAAGTGGTTCGCGAGCGTTTTGCCTATGCAAAAACGTGCTTTGGTATTGCCATTATTATTTCGTTTTTATTTTTTGGTGCGCTCGGTCTTATCATAGGGGCTAAAATTTGGGGTTGGCCAATTGTTTTCAAGGATATCATTCGTTGGCTTAATGTACCTTTGCTGGGGATAGGAAAGGGCACTTCAAGTCCCTTAACCCTCATTACGATTGGCACTATTTTAATATTTGTCATATTCGGATTTGCATTTGCCTATGGATTTAATAAATTTGTGCTTGAAAAAATCTTTGATCTTATGCTTGTTGAGGCAGGGGTCCAACATGCAGTTACCAGTTTGGTGCGGTATGTATTGGTGGCAGCAGCAATTGTGCTTGCATTGCAAAGTGTGGGGTATGGCGGGTTAGTCACCTATCTTTATGTATTAATTTTGGGTATTGGGTATATCGTTCGTGATCCCTTATACGATCTTATCGCCTATTTTATTATTTTGCTCCAAAGACCAATAAAGATAGGAGATTACATTCAAATTGATGAAGAAACGATGGGGGTGGTGCGCAAAATTACTCCTAAATCAGTGATGTTGCGCAATAAAAATAGCACCACCATCGTGGTGCCTAATTCTTTGGTGGTTACCAAATCAGTCGTAAACTGGAATTATTCTCGTAATTTTATTGCTTTTGATGATATTATTCTTACCATCATTTATTCAGCCGATCCAATTAAGGTGAAAGAGTTGCTCTTCAGTGTGGTGGATGCTCATCCCAATATTTTAAAAAATCCTAAACCGGTGATTCGATTGATAGATTTTAAAGATCATGGCTTTGAATTTATGGTTCGTGGGTTTATTAGCTCAAATTTGACGATGGAAAAATGGGAAATTGCAAGTGATGTGCGCCTCAACATCGTGAAGATATTGAGGCAACATAATATTGAACTGGCTGTGCCTATGCGTATTACGATTAGTGAATCGGACCTGACAATTCTTGATGAACGCGTAAATAAGATCAGACAATAAAGAATAATTACAATTATTATTATTGTTTTTTAGTCCAGAGTGATTTAAGTTTGTCGTAAGCATTAAGCTTATATAAACCGAGCAAAATAAGATATGCGGCACCTATTAAAATAAAGGTATTAAGCCAGGCAATACCAAAAGTGTTCAAGAGTAAAATGACTCCAATGGCGACAAGCACTAAACCCTTATTAGATTCAGATAATCTATCGTATATATTTAGCATAGAATCTCCTTTTTTTTATGCTATACTCTTATATTATTATATTTTTTTAGGGGGACTTTTAGAATATATACCGGCAAAATTTAAAATGGCAAGAATCTTTATTTGAGCCACAAATCTTATCTTAATATTACACTAACATTTCTATTAAAGAGCTATATGAATAAAACTGTATCTATCTTATCTAAAGAGAGTATTTGGCGCATTTGGGTTTTTCTTTTTTCATTGGCTTTTACCTCGTTGCAGGCAAAAGATGAGACTATATTTGCTAAAGTGATGCAAAATAACCTTCTTTCGCTCACTCATGAAGAAGAAGAATGGCCATTTGAAGAATGCTATCAATATATTAATAGATGTATGCGCTATCAAACACAATTGAATGAATACAAAAAAAGACAAACTGTATTTCAATTATTTGATAAGCTTGCTAAAAAAAATAATCTGTGTGAGAGCAAGGTTTGCAGTGATCCAATTACCTGGAAAGATTTATGCTTATTTTGCGGACAAAGCGATTTACAATCGTATTTTGCGCATAAAATAGATCGTACACAAACTATATTTGGGCGCACCAAATTGTATGCGACATTAGTGCAGCCAATTGCTGATACAAAAGAACTTGAAAAACGGCAATTCATTATTAAGTATTTAATCGATCATCCTGAATTATTAGAGCAATTAGATAGAATGCTTATTGATATCAAATCATCAGAAAATATGCTGCTTTCATTTTGGTGCAAAGATGAGCTCAAGGAATTTGCAAATAATTATCGCTATCTTTTGTGGCCTTGGAAAAGTTTGAATGATAAAGTCAATCGCTCTGAAGTAGTCCTTACGGGCATGAATACGGTGATGCATGGGACGAACATTCTATGGGTTCAATCTTTATTAATTGGTGCTGGTATCATGTTGCCAATATCTGCTGCAAAATTAGCAGGGATGAAGTTTTCTGATGATTCAACGTTGGCTCAATGGTCAAATGATGTTTATGAGGAAGGAGTTGGCGGTTTCTTAATTGGTAAACTGCATAAATGGATAAAAGAATATCTCAAAGATGATTCTTCTATGGCTAAAGTAGTCAGTCTCTTTGGTGTGCTTGGCGGTATTTATGCGGGGCTTGGTCTAAAAGAATATGTAAATTGGACCAGAGCTCAATTTGCGGTGGAAGCATGCTTGCAAACGAGATTGGCTCACGTTTCGCGCGTCGTAGATTCATTGAAAAATTTTAAATCTTCCATGGCGCTCCATAGTGATTTAATCTCTTCATTATCATCATTTGCTTATTTAACAACGTTTTTTGATGCGACAAAAATGAATGCAGATGAAAAAAAGTTATTAGAAATTATTTGCGGTACCTACAATAAAAAGACGCCAAATCATGAAAAAGCGTCTTCCTTAGCCTGGTATTCATTAATATCAATGTTACGATGCTCTAAAGGTAAAAGCTTCATTGGTTATTTACTGATGAATG
>Ga0207062_1097_pt1 | contig 23622 bp, 21 predicted proteins | sample Alteio_BWMinCont_28_FD_153266 | JGI IMG/M metagenome (GOLD analysis project Ga0207062, IMG submission 153266) | Enriched cells from forest soil in Barre Woods Harvard Forest LTER site, Petersham, Massachusetts, United States -... | ecosystem: Environmental > Terrestrial > Soil > Temperate forest >... | reverse complement strand
CTGCATCCGTGGCGTGCCATGCAGCGTGATCATATTCATAGAGTGCTCGCCCGCGGCCAGTCACATCCGGCATAACAGGATCGGGTTCGGGCTTCTTTTTTCCGGCGAAAGAGATGCAGGTAAGGAACAGGATCAGGATGGCGGTGACAAGTCGCTTTGGCATGGCGCGCCTCGAAACGATTGTATATCTCGGGAACCAATTGGAGGTTGGCTTACCTAATCAAGCGATAACTCAAAACCCCGGTCACGGAGGGCGACGAGCGCAGGGGATATCGCAACAAAGTTATGAACCGACATTGCTTGTCAGGGTACGAGCCTTACGGCGGAGCCAGCGTGCAAGCAGCAACAACGCCCAAACGAACACAATTGCGACCAGCAGTCCGACAACCCACGCGAGTGGAGTTTGAATGCGGATAACCAAAGTGTGCCACGCCCATCTCCATCGCCCATTTTTTGAATGCGAGGATGTGCTGGCGGTCTATCGCATCCAGATAGACTTTTTTGTTACGTGCGTGCTTCGTGTTCAATTCCTGAAATTGCCGAAGGGCGAACGTGTGGAGCGGAACGGTGTTCCCACGCCCGGTCAGCACGCTCAAGTACTCGTCAATGCCTGCTGCAACTGTCAGTCGGGTATTGCCAACGCTAGGGTCTTCGACATGCAGTCTTTTCGCGATACTGGCTAGGTATAGTTCCTTCCGATCCTTGGCCGTGATTGCGTCTTCCAGTCGTCCGTGAACCGGGTGATACCTGCGCTGCGCGCCCTCACGCCAGAGCAAGTAAAAGTTTCCGTCACGTGAATCATTGAGGTAAAGACCTTTGCCGTTCGGCTTTGACTTTGGAATTTTCACTGGCAGATTCGTCCACTTGCCGCTGGCTAATTTGACCTTTTCAATTATCGAGACTTTAAGATTCGGCATCGATTTCCCCCTACCGTTCAATACCGAGTCGGGAGCCAGTCGCGGGCTGTTTCGCGAAAAAAATGACGAAAGCGGCTACAAAACGACTACAAGCGAATTCAGGGATTGAACATCTCGATTGGAATCAGCGAGAAGCGGGAGGTATGGTAGCGCTACCGGGAATCGAACCCGGGTTTGAAGATTGAGAATCTTCCGTCCTAACCCCTAGACGATAGCGCCATCAATGACTTACGCTTTGGTTGCCTTTAGATTTTACCTAATTTTGACCCGCGCGTTTGCGGCAAGAGATGTTGACTAGCCACGGCTTCCCACTGCTGCATCGCGGTCGATACATCCTGGGTGTCCACGATGTGATAGCGGTCGAACACGCTGCGCGTCTTGTGGCCTGTAATCTCCATTGCGACCTTTTCACGAACCCCAGCCAGCGTTTACCAGATTCCGGATCGCGCTCAGTCTGAAATCGTGTAGCGTCAGACCTTCATACCGCGGATCGTACTGCCTGCCTTCCACTGCGATGATACGGCCCAGACCCAGCGCCGCACAAGCCTTTGTCCATACCTTGCGGATGTTGGTTGTGTCGAATACACGGCCCTGTTTCGGTTCGATTCTTTCCAGCATCAAGACAAGGCGCTGAGGCAAGGGAATCTTCGACTCTTTACACGCGCCTGAGCCTTGATCGCCCTCGCCGACCTCAATTACCAAACAAACGAGGTGATCGAGTCGGGAGGAAGCACCAGCTTCAACGCGCGAGTTCCCAGCGTGCATTGCACCTGTTGTTCGACACTGCTATTGGTAACCACCAGCACACTGCTGCCATCAGTATTTTTGGCCGCAACGTGTTCAATACCGGGCAAGTCGCCCGAAGACGCGAAAATGCGAGCCCCTCTCTGAATCAGCTTCGAGTAATGAGGAAAGGCATAGTAATTCCCGCTGTATGTGAGTTGTTGCGATTTGGAATTGACCGAGACAAGCCCCGCCTGCCTCATGGGACGCGGCGGATTTGTGAGATCAGGACGTCCGTTTTCATCAAGCAGAAGGTTCCAGACGCAAATCATTCGCGCCCAGTTGCGAAGCATGTCAGTGAAAGCGCTCGACCATCGGGCCCAGTCCGTCCCGTACGGAGGGCGACTAAACTGCTGTTGTCCTGCCGGCCCAAAGAGGTGAGCCGGAGGTCCACCCTCCGTAAAGTACATGTTCTTCTGCGGAAACATGTCATGCACGCGGCTCATGGCATCGGGCGTTCCGGCATAGGAGTGCCACGCGACGCCGTCCACGTACTTATAGACCCTGGGGTTGCTGAGTTCATCCACTACGCGGCCCCACAAATCATAGTTGTGATCGAGAATCCATATTTTGGTGTTTAGCGAAGCCTGCTCCAGAGCTGGGCCCAGATGATTCGCCACGAAGCCCATTTCATATTGCTGACCCCATAGCGTGGCTGGAAAATGTCCATCCTGGTCCGTGTCCACTTCGTTATTGACGGTGATCGCCTGAACCTTTACTCCCTCGGCGGCGTAAGCCTGAAGAAACTTGACGAAATATTGCGCATGGGAAGCGAACCAGTGCTCGCGCATGGAGCCGCCCCACATTGATCCCCCGGTTTTCATCCATCCGGGAGGACTCCAAACGGACGAGAACAAGTAAAGATCCGGATTAAGCTCCCTTGCCGCCCGCAGCGTGGGGAGGATCCAGGCACGGTCATGCTCAATGCTGAACAGCTTCAGATCAGGATCCGGTTCGGGAGTGTCATCGAAACTGTAGAGTGTCTTTGAGTAATCACTTGCCCCAATGCAGGTTCGTCCCACAGACAGGCGTAGTCCGTCGGGTCCATAGAGGTTCGACAAGAACGCATGCCGGGAATCGGGTGCCATCTGATTCAGGAGATAGCAGGAGGCATCGGTAAAAGCGCCGCCGAATCCAATCATTTCTTGATACTGCGTGCCGGGTTCGAGATGAATGCCAAGGGGAGAGACGGCCGACCATGTTTCCCATTGCGGCGGCGATTGAATCGGTTGAAACTTCTCAAAGCTTGTCGTTCTCCATGCCCGCACCGTCCCCAGAACCTCTTGGGAGTCGGCGTACAGTGGTTTCGCTTTCCCGGCCGCTGCGGCCAGGCTCGCCGTTGCCGCCAGCTTCAGAAAGTCACGACGATTCGTCACATTCATAAACTTCCTCCATTCAAATCCGTTCACTTGTGGTGCAACCCCTAAAGTCCCCAGTCACACCGCTGGACGCGATCTTGACCGACTAGCATGAACAGGGAACTGCCTGTGACTCCGATTCTGTGGTCGACCCTCCCTTCACTCCTCCAACTGGCTAGCAGATTCATCAGCCGGTGGTAGCCCTCTCTGGGCCTGCCACCGTCGTGGCCAATATGAACTCGATGTCGGTAGCGAGAAATCGCCTCGCGCACATTGCGCCAGGCAATACCGTTTGGTTTCGTCATAAGAAATGTTCTGCAGTCATTTCGGAGTATTCTCCGGCTCCAGCCAGATCCCCGGATGACCCTTGGGCAGAATCGTGGTTCCGATGAGAGTGTTGAGAGCTGCTTCAAAAGCGGTGGAATCCGCATGCCCCTTCTGAGGTTCCACCCAACCCCCGTAGATCGGAATCGTCGTGTAGTTGAACAACGCCTGGAATAGGTTGAGAGCCTCACCGGATAGCCGGAAGCGAGGCCGAAGCGGTTGCAGCCGAACAGGAAGCCCGGCCTGGCCGCCTGGCGGGCAATGGCACGCTGGGCGCGGGCAACGACCAGCATTTCGCCCGCGTACAGCGAATCCCGCAGGGACTCCATCGAAGCCCGCGCCTGCGCAGTCCGGTCGGCGCTCGCGCCCGTCGCGCGGTCAAGGACGACTTGGGCGGAGTCGATGCGGCGCTGGCTTTCGGGCGCGATGGTAACGCCTAGCGCCCCACACTCCGTGCCCAGCTTCCGCACTGTAGCCATACGGTCGCGGGCAAAGGCATAATTCAGCACCAGCGCAGTCGCGCGCATCAGGGATCGGCCAGTGTACCCCGCTCCGCCGTCATCTACGTAGACGAACACTTGGCCGAAACCGGGTACTGATAAAGGCATCCCGATTTGGAAGGCCGGATCGGAGGGCTGCGTGAACCGCACTTCGCCCGCCGCCGCGTCGATCGGCGTCGGGAAAGGGCGCATAAGCTGGTCGCACAGGTGAAAGCGCTCGAACCTCGCTGCCGGCAACGGCTGGCCCTGATCGTCATACAGCAGGCAGCGGGCTGGCGCGGGTGTTTCCGCGGCTGGAATCGCCGAAATTGCCGGGACAGCGAGTGCGAGCCCGTAAAGGCAAGGAACTCGCGGCGACTGTAATTTAGCTCACTTATAATATTCCTCCGCCTCACAAACTAGTAAGACTGGGAACAACTCTCTTCATCGTTCAATGCGAGTCGCGCGGAATTGGAGCGCCACTGCATCCCACTAGAAAGTCGAGGTCTGCCCCCTCGTGCGCCTGCAGCACATGGTCGAAATACAGCTTTGCCCATCCGCGTTGGGGAGCGGGCGGCGGTGTCCATTGCGCGCGGCGTCGACTGAGGGTCGCGTCGTCCACTTCCAGGTGAATCCGCCGGCCGGGAACGTCGAGCGTAATCAGGTCTCCGGTATGGACCAGCGCCAGCGGTCCGCCGGCCGCGGCTTCCGGAGAAACGTGAAGCACGACGGTTCCGTAAGCCGTGCCACTCATGCGCGCATCCGAAACCCGGACCATGTCCGTGATGCCTTTGCGCAACAGTTTGACCGGGATCGGCATATTTCCCACCTCCGCCATGCCGGGATAGCCGCGAGGTCCACAGTTCTTCAGCACCATCACGCAGGTTTCATCGATGTCCAGGCTCTCGTCATGCACCCGCGCGTGCAGATCCTCCACGTTCTCGAAAACCACCACGCGACCGCGATGCTGGAGCAAATGTGGTCCCGCCGCCGAAGGCTTGATTACCGCGCCGTTGGGCGCGAGGTTGCCCCGCAGCACAGCTATGCCGGCGTGAGATTTGAACGGTTCCGTGAAGCTACGCACCACATCCCGGTTCCAGCACTGTGCGTTCGCCACATTCTCCCAAATCGAATGCCCATTCACGGTCAAGGCGTCACGATGCAATACGCCGGCCTCGCCCAACTCCCGCAGCACGACCGGAAGTCCGCCCGCGTAATAGAAATCCTCCATCAGATATTTGCCCGACGGCTGCAGATTAACCAGGCAAGGCAGAGCTGATCCCAGCCGGTCCCAGTCATCCAGAACAAGTGGCACGCCAACCCGACGGGCGAGCGCCAGCAGGTGAATCACCGCATTGGTGGACCCGCCAACCGCCGCATTATTAAAGATGGCGTTTTCCAGCGCCGCCCGCGTCAGGATTTTTGACATGCGCAAGTCTTCCTGCACCATCAGGACGATCCGCCGTCCCGTCATCTGGGCAAGCGTGCTGCGCCGCGCATCCACGGCGGGGATGGCCGCGTTTCCGGGCAAGCTCATGCCCAGGGCTTCCACCATGCAGGCCATGGTGGAGGCCGTTCCCATGGTCATGCAATGTCCCTTGGACCGGTTCATGCAGCTTTCGGCTTCGAAAAATTCACTGAGCGGCATGGTGCCGGCGCCCACTTGCTCGATCATCTTGAATACGCCCGTTCCCGAACCCAGTTCGTGGTCGCGGAATTTGCCGTTTAACATGGCACCGCCGGATAGGCCAATGGTTGGCAGGTCGCACGATGCCGCGCCCATGAGCAGGGAGGGCGTGGTCTTATCGCATCCCATCAGCAGAACGACTCCGTCGATGGGGTTGCCGCGAATCGACTCTTCCACGTCCATGCTGGCAAGATTGCGAAAAAGCATGGCGGTGGGACGTAATTGCGATTCGCCCAGTGACATCACGGGAAACTCCAGCGGAAAGCCACCCGTCTCCCACACTCCCCGCTTCACGCATTCCGCGAGCTCGCGAAAGTGTGCATTACACGGGTTCAACTCTGACCACGTGTTGCAGATGCCTATCACCGGCCGGCTGAATACGTCGTGCGGCCAGCCTTGATTCTTCATCCAACTCCGGTGCGAGAATCCGTCGCGATCGTTTCTTCCGTACCAGGAGCGACTGCGTAAGCTACTCATCGTTCTTCTCCATTTTCTTGACCGAACTCTGGGCCAAAAACGCCATCCAGGCCACATTCATTACGTCCCAGCCGACAAGCCCATGTAACACCCGCGCCTGCGTAAAGATGGAACGCCATCTTGGTGGTGATAGAGATCGCCAGCATCAGCCCGGAGAACAGAACGCTCGCCAAGGGACGATAACGGGTTTCGAGAAATTCGGGCGCGGTGAACGCCCGATTGCGAATGTAGAGCGGGAACAGGAACAGCGCGGCAAAACCGAGGCACCAGCAGGTCGTAAGTTCGACGGTCCCAGCGGAAAGTCCGTACCGGTAGCCATCACCCGAGAGCTCCACAAGGTGCTCGGCCCCGATATTGGTGGCAAACAAAGACGCGCCGAGGAGTGGCCAGGGAAGACTGCGGTCCGCCAGAAAGAAGCGGGGCTGTCCGCGGAAGATTTCTTGCGAACAGCTGGGCAAAAAAGAATGCTCGAACTTAAGACGACGAGACAAATCGCCCAGTCGATTAAGCCGAGGGAAAAAGACATTTGTCCGACCCTAGATATCCGAGTTGCCGGAGAGTAGCGTGCGTTTCCCGCTCACGCGATTCTTCACGAGCGTGAGTCGGGCCACTCGTCCGAAAACGCCGTAACGTTCACTGCGCGGTAAGTCCTCCATCAATGACCCAATTGCAGCCAGTGATCGAGATCGCTGACGGACCGAACAAAAAGGCGACCAGGTCTGCTATCTCTTCCACCGTAATGAAGCGCTTCACCAGAAAGCGCTCCAGGAGTCTGGGGACGACAATTTGCCCCTCGGCGATCAAATTCTCCGTGTTCGTGGTGAGAACCGCACCGGGGGAAATGGTTACGACTCTTATCCGAGGCGCCAACTCCACCGCCATAGCTCGGCCCATAGCGACGAGCGCCCCCTTTGGTGGAGGCATATCCGGTCAAGTTCGCATTCCCGATACTGGCATTCACAGAAGCGATATTCACGATGCAGGGGTCGAGAATGGTGTCGCAGACCGCCTTGGCAAACTCCTGGCTGAGGAAGAATGGGGCTCGCTGATTGATCGCGACCAGGCGGTCGAACTCCTGGATTGTTGTTTCTGCAAGCGCCTTGTGTAGACTCCACGCCGCACAGTTTACCAAGCCATTCAGCCAGCCCACTTTTTCTATGGCTGTGCGCACCAAGTCGCGTGCAGCATCCGGCTCCACCAAATCCCTCACCAATGCGATCGCCGATCCGGCAAAGACCGGATCCGCCAGGTGGTCCTTCACTACGGGATCACAATCCACCAAAACGATGCGGGCGCCGGCTCTAGCCAGGCGGCGGCTGATTCCCAGACCTAAGCCCTGGGCGGCGCCGGTAAGGAGAATTCTGCGGTCGCTTAAATCCATTTAGGAAATCTCAGCCCAACCCTGAGCCCGATTCAGCATGCGAAGTGCGTTTCATTCCTTTTCTTCGATAGAATGCAGCAGCAGTTATCGTCCGCCCACCTGTTGCAGGTGTGGACCCGCCGACGCGGCGCGCTCCGGGGTTGTACTTTCGATCTCGCCCAAAGCCACCAGCAATTCCTTCAACTGCTCAGCATGTTCTCGGGAAATGGCAGAAAGGGGTTTTCGACTCTGTCCTACGGGAATTCCGCGCAAAAGAGCCGACTCCCGGGTTACGGCGAGCCAATGCGGGTCGTTATCGGGCGATGAGACGGCTCGAAACTCGAGCCTTATGAGGGGAACCAGTGGGTAAAACAATTCGCGCGCCGCTTTCAGGTTTTGCTCGACCGCCAGCAATCTGTGCAGCTTCACCGCGCGACTGGGCACGATCATGGGCAAGCAACTGATCCATCCGTCGGCGCCCACCGCCAACCCTTCAAAAGCGATCAAATCGTTTCCCACAAATACGGTGAACGACGGGCCGCAGAGAAGCTTGGTGTCGCGGATTCTGCCAACGTCATTGGTTGACCACTTCACCGACTGCACCACCCCTTCCTCGGCCAGTTGTTGTACCTCTTCCGGCGTAACATCGATCCCGCTCGTGCCCGGGACGTTGTAGAGCATGACGGGCAGGTCGACAACTTCTCGCACTCTCCGTAAATGATCGAAAACGTCACGCTTCGGCGGCCGGAAGCCGTAGGGCGGCATTACCATAAGCCCCTTGCACCCGGCAGATTTTGCGAACACCCCAAACTCAAGCGCCGCCCGGGTGCTGTATTCCACGATTCCGGCCAGGATCGGAACCTTGCCGCCGGCTTCCGCCATTACCGCATCCAGCACGGCTTTGCGCTCGGCCATGGTGAGCGCCAGGGGCTCTCCCGAACTGCCGAGCGGAACCAGACCATCGACACCTTGGGAAAGCAGGAACCTTACGAACGCGCGAGTTCCTGTGAGGCTGACGCTTTCGTCTTTCTCAAACGCGGTGATGGTGGGGGAGTACACGCCCCGTGGCGAAAAAACATCAGCGGCCGTTGTGGACAACTAAGCCTCCTCACACTTTCAGGCGAGCCCGGGAGAAAGTCGTTGCCGCTACGTGCAATGGAGCGTCATCTGCACCCTCGCCTGAAATCGCCGGAATTTCCTAGCGCTCGAGCTTGAGGCGCCGCCTGGGGGTCGGCCCGACTCACATACTATGTTAAGACAAACGATTGTCTCAAAGGCACCGCGCGACAATAGTCCTTCTCGCGGGGGCAGTCAAGCGGAATTATTGCAGGGTGGAATTATTGCAGGGGCAATGACGGCCGATGTTCGGGACGAAGCATAGGCTGGTTTGCCAATTTGGTTGGCGAACGGATTGGGTAGGCCAGGGGGGCTGAGTAGGCCCTTGCGGCCGTTCATCCGTTACGCTGCCGAACACGCAGCCCGGCCAGAATAAATACCAGCGCCGCATTGCCGTTGATGGCTGGCTCGTTGCTCGAGTAGGCGCGCTCATCGTCGACATACATTCGCATCGGCGCTTTTTGCCCCAAGGCCTTGGTGATCGGGTCGGCAGGATTGGCGTTTGGACCCCCGGAAAGTAAACCCGGCCACGGAGCAACGATATGGTCGGCGGCGCTGGGCCGGTGGTGCGGATGCTGGTAGGGACGCGCACCTGCCTGCGTCAGCCACGAGATGCCAAAACAGTTCCGGCCAAGCAGATAGTGCAGGTTATTCAGCGCGCAATTGATGTGCGCGCTGTCGGATTCAAACTGATTGGCGATCAACAGCAATAAGGCATGATTGGCGGTCACGAAGTTGGACGCCCCTACATAATCTTCGAGCGCCAGCGAGTTCCCGTATCCGTTCACCGAGCACTGATGGGCGAACTCTCGGGCGGTCTTCAGCGTCGCCTGTTGAATCGCCGCGATCGCGGCTTCCGAGCCCTTTCTGACGGCCAGCGCGTAGCTCCAATATCCCAGCGAGCTCACTTGCGTCGCCGAGGGAACGTCAATGGTGATTCCACTCAACGGCTGCGGCAGCAGGCTGGTGAAAGCCTGCTGGTAAGCCTCATCTCCAGTGGTACGCCACAACTCAGCCGTCGCCCACATCAGCTCGTCGTGGCAGTCGCCGTCTCCGTACTCGGCGGTACGGATGCCGGCAGGATTCTTAAAGAGTACATTGGGATTTTTCTGGCACCATTTCCAGGCTCTAACGGAGGCCTGCAGGCAATGCTGGGAAAAGGGCTGGGCACAGGCGCTGTAGCAGCGGGCCGCGATGGCCATGACGGCAGCCAGATCGGCGGTCGCGCCAGTAGCTTTATAAGGCGCAAAGCTGGTGCCGATTACATAATTGGGGCCCGCTTCGTCCTGCGGCATAATAAAGGAGCAAAAATCGTCGCGGGACTGTTTCTGCCACACCCCGCCATCGCTATCCTGGAAAGCCAGCATCCATTGCAGATTCCATTGGATCTCGGCTAAAAAGTCGGGCACGTTCCCGCCGGATTCCGGTATCTGCAACGCCAGATCCCGCAGGGAAGCCCCGTAGAGCTCCCATGCCGACAACAGTGTCGCTACGGTGATGCCGGAGTTGACGATGTACCGGCCATAGTCCCCGGCGTCGTGCCAGCCGCCGTAGATGTGGCACGGTCCAGTTTTTCCCGAGGACGGGTGGAAGGCTGCCTCCAGATGACACTGGGGATGCGCATATCCTCCGCCAAGATCGACATCGTGGCCGCATCGTTGCCCATAGAAGGATCGCATGGCCAGCAGAAGGGCATGGTCGTACGCATCCTGGCGAATGGGAAACCAATCGCTGGTTACTCCGCTCTCGAGCTCGAGGCGATACTCGCCGGGTGCACGCAGGGCAGAGAAGTCCGCAAGTGTCACGGTGTCGCCGGAAGCATGATCCAGATTGGGAGGACCTAACGTTGAACGAAACGCGACAGAATGATCCTTCCTCGAGCGGATGAGGAAGGAATGCGCGCGTCCGCCAATGGTGGCTACCTTGAGACCGTCGGGCAGAAATCCCAACTGGTTCAGACAGATTTTACTGTCCCCAGCCGACGCCGGAAAGTCGATATCAGTTGCGGAGAGCTTCGCAACTGCGTTGGCGAAACCAACGGCGCCCAGGCACGAAGCGGCTGTTTTCAGAAATTCTCGACGATGCATACACAGCATTTCCGAACGGCCCGCGATTCTATTGCGTATCCGGGATTAGCTCACGTGACCTACATAATCGGGCGCGTTTACCTGCACATGGAATCCGTCCGGATCGACAAACTTGAAGGATTCCTGGGAGTTGCTGTCGGCTTTCAAGCCGCGGCCAGCTTGGCGCGAACTGCATCGGCATGGAAGGCGGCTATTCCGAAGTCGTAGTGATCGACGGTTGCGGTCTTGCTTTCGCCCTGCTCGATGCCAAAAAACGAATCCCCCACTCCCAGGATATGTACGTTTGCCGACTGTTGCTTGATCGGCATTCCAAAGAACTCCTGGTAAAACTGCGAGGTGCGGTTGAGGTCGGGGACCTTCACGGTGACGTGATTAATGCTGACCGCCCGGAAGCCGGTTGGTGCCGCGAGTGCGACGGGCACCGCCGACGCCCCGGCCAGCGCGGCAAGAGAAACTGCCAGTTGACGGCGAGTCATCCTGCCGTGTTCTAAATCACTCAACATCCTTTCGATGGTTGCGATCATAGGGTCCTCTCAATCTTTCGGAGTCTTGACTGCAAAAGCTCAAGGTCGAATGCTTTCGCCTTCTGATTCGTGACAAAGAGAAGCCGAACTAAATCGTGAAATCACCAGGTGAGCGTGGCCACGGAGTTTCGCGGCAGTTTCATCTGCAGCTCATACGCTCCCAGGCTGCAGCGCACCACTCGCTCCAGACCGCCGTGGTTGGTAAGCACTAACACGTAGCCGCCATCGGGATTCTTGACCGCGACGTGATCGACGTCGGCCACTTGTCCGCGGGAAGAGAGCACGCGGGCTCCGCGCTGCATGACCTTTGAGTAATGAGCGAAGGCCCAGTACTGACCGCAGCGCGTGATCTTCTGCGTCTTGGAATGAATGGTGACAATGCCTCCGGATTGCCCCGGCCCCGTGTTCGGTTTGCCGTCTTCGTCCAGCGCAAGATTCCAACCAACAATCGAGCATCCCCAATTCTTGAGCACTCCAGTGAAGGTCGCCGACCATTTACTCCAATCGACCTCGAAGTCAGGACTGGTGATGACGGCGCCGCCCTCCGTCCATTGCGCGTGCTTGTTGGGAAAAGCGTCGTGAACTCTCGTCATGGCGTCGACGCTGCCGCTGTAGGCGTGCCAGGCAACGCTGTCCACGTAGCGGTTTACGCCCGGCTCGCTCAACTGGTCCAGCACGCGGCCCCACAAGTTGTAGTTGTGGTCGAGAATCCAAAGTTTTGTGTCGAGCGACGCCCGCTCCAGCGCCGGACCCAAGTGATTCGCAACAAACCTCGATTCGTCTTCCTGCGACCACAGGCACGCCGGCATCAGACTGTTCTGGTTGGTATCGACTTCATTCTGCACGGCAGTGGCGTTGATCTTGACTCCTTCGGCCGCGTAGCTCTGCAGAAAACGTACGAAGTATTCCGCATAGGAATCGAAATATTTTCTCTCCATGGACCCGCCCAGCATAGAACGATTGGGCTTCATCCATGCCGGCGGGCTCCAGGGAGCCGAGAACAGAAAAATATCCGGATTCAACTCGCGCGCTATGCGCAACGACGGCAGGATATAAGCGCGATCATGCTCGATACTGAAATGCTTCAGCTCCGGGTCCGGCTCGGGGCTGTCGTCGTAGCTGTAAATGCTGGTGGTGTAGTCGCTCGACCCGATGCACGTTCGGCCCATCGAGAAGCGCAGTCCCTCGGGACCAAACAATTCGTCGAACAGGGCTTTACGATCCTGAGGGTCCAACTGGTGAAACAAATAGCAGGACGCGTCAGTAAAGGCGCCTCCGAAGCCAAGAATTTCCTGATACCAGGTGGTCGGGTCGATACGGATGATTTCAGTATCCTGAGTCGCGGCTGTGGCCCACTTCGGAGCCTCGACCGGCGCGAATCTCTGCGTGTCAGAGGTGACCCAGGTTTTCAGCAGGCGCGAAGGTGCAGTCGCTTCGCTCCACACGGGGGCCCCTTTTGGAAGCGTGGCAGCGGCAACTGTCGAGGCAGAAAGCTGTAGGAATTCGCGACGAGTTCTAGGGGACATGGTCGGGGCCACTATACAACAAAAAATAGAATGTTCGGTGGATGAGACTTAATTGACTATCCGATCTTCTTGCCATGGCCAGATTCGCAGTGACACGGTTTCAACTGTTGAATCCCTGAAAGGGAGGAGTCAGGGCAAGCGCCTGCCTTTCTTCCTTGTCAGGATTGTTCTGCATTCTGCATTGGGTGTCGAAAATCATAGTGGGACAAGTCTCCGCCGAGAAGGCCGGCCAGTTGGGTAACCCATGGTGATTGGGATTCCCACTGCGGGCGAACTGAATCCACGCCTCGCTGACACTGGCTGCCAGCTCCCGCGGGCCAGGGCCGCCGCCGGTCAGGTTCTCGTTGCGGTCGGTATTGTCGAAACAAAAGGGCAGATCGCAGCAATGGATGGAGCGCGGCCGGCCGTCCAGAACCGGCGTCTTCCAGGTAAACCAATAAAGATATGCCGGCGTTTCCTGCGCTGTCTTGCGCATTGCCTGAATCACCGCGCCCTGCCGCACCTGCGCGGTCATGGCCATGGAAAAAATGTCGAAGGGCTTCGCGTCCGGGTGCGAAGCGCGGAATACTTGCACGATGCGCTTGGGATCGTTGCCGTACATGTTCTCCAGCCGTTTCTCCACCTCCGCCTCGGTCATCGCCTCGTATTCGGGATGATTCAGCGAGGTGGTGAATTCGTTGAGCGTGGTGCCGATTAACATAGGAACCCGCGCGGAGATGGCAGGTGCGGCGGGATCAAAGGGATGCTGCGGCAGAAGCTTGCCATCCATCACCGGCCCCCACCCCAGCTGATCGGCCACGTGGCTCCACACCAGCGGGCCATGCGGATGAGTTTTCAGCAGGGCCGCATCGCCGGCCTCAATCACCTTTTGCAAAGGCATGGTTTGCAACTGATCCACCTGGGACGGGCTCAGGTTGAGTTCGTCGAGCATGGCCTGGGTCAATATCGCCGATCGGTCCGGCGTCACCGCCCGCAGAAACGATCCGCTCTGCACGATGGCGCGATGAAACAAGCCTCGCGCCGCCGGCATCGCCATCAGATTTCCAACTTTTCCTCCGCCCCCGGATTGACCGAAGATGGTGACCTTTCCCGGATCGCCGCCGAAATTCGCAATGTTATCCCGCACCCACTCCAGCGCGGCAATGATGTCCAGCATTCCCAGGTGGGCGGAACTCGCGTACTTCTCACCGTAGGCCGTCAGATCGAGATATCCCAGAGGGCCGAGCCGGTGATTGAGCGAGACCACCACCACGTCACCTCGTCGGCTCAATCGCTCTCCGTCGTAGGAACGATGTTCTTGGCTGGAACCGGATACAAACCCGCCGCCGTGTAACCAGATCATGACCGGCCGTTTCTGGTGCCCATCGAGCGCGGGCGCCCAAATGTTCACCCGCAGGCAATCCTCTCCCTGCACCCCGTCGTCGTACAGGAACAACCACGCTTCCTCGTCGGCGTTCCAGCTTCCGCGCGGGCCCTGCGGACACACTCTGCCGTATTGCATGGAGCCGCGAACTCCGCTCCACGGTTTGGCTTTCTGCGGAGGCTGAAAACGGCCGCTTCCCCCCGTGGTGTCGCCGTAGGGAATCCCTTTGAAGGTGTAGATCCCGTTTCTGATGTAGCCGCGAACCTTGCCGCTGGTGGTGTCCGCAATCGCCACTTCGGCGGAGGCGACAATCGGAGACTTATCGGTCGCCGCGGGTTGACCGGCTCCTTCCTTATTATGGGTATCCCGGGCTGCGGGGGGAACCATGCCGGACGCAGCCGTTGTTCCCAGCAACGCTGCGGCGCTTTGCAGCAAGGCACGGCGGCTCATGGGTTTCTGGAATGCAAGCTGCTTTCGGCCAGTTCGCAGGTGTTCCCGCCCATCGTTCATCTCTTATGCTCCATTTGTCGTGAGTTAAGGAAAATGTCACTACTTATGACCCAGGTGCGTGTCAAAAAACTTAGCCATGATGGTGTTGGCTTCCCGCGATTCCGGCAGGTCGGGGTTGTACCAGAAGCAGTGATTGAGCCCCTCGAAGACGACTAGACTTGCATCCACTCCGGCGCGCAGAAAGGCGCGGTGCAGGATGGTGGTGTCGCTCAACAGCATGTCCCGGGTACTGGTCATAAGTAAGGTAGGCGGCATGCCATGCAGATCGGCAAAAAACGGGGAGAGCACGGGATCTTTGGGATCAGTGGAGCCGACGTAAACGGCCAGCCACTGCACTCCTTTCGGTCTCGTGTCGGGGTGTCCGAGGAGTCCCTGGACTCCGTAGATCTGTTGCGAGTCGCCGGTCTGAGTGAAGTCGCCTGCGCCGGAAAATATGCCGAGCGCGCCGGGCAGTGGCAGGCCAAGCTGCTTGATCTTGACCGCGACCTCAGGAGTGAGTACTGCTCCCGCGGACGAACCGTAAATGGCAATATTCTTTGGTTCGATGGTCTTGATCAGTTCTTTGTAAACCGCCACTACATCCTGCACCGCGGCAGGGAAGGGGTGTTCGGGAGCCAGGCGATAGAGAACCGACACGACTCTGGTCTGCGTCAGGTTGGCGACGGGAATGGATTCGGTGAGTGAGCCGGAATCGGAAGTAAACCCCCCGCCGTGAAGGTTGATGAGCACACGATTGGCTTTGTCGGCTGGAGTAACCAGTGGGGTGACGATGCTGACGGGAATTTCGGCAATGGTGGAAAACGCAATATTCACTGGGTATAGCGCCTTGGTTGCGTCCGACGTCATCTGCCGGGTCTGCCTCGGCTGCGGCATTTTGGGTGGGGTGTCATGCGATGCCGGTGGATTGCCTGCTTTGGCGAGAGCCTTCTGCGCCTCCGGGCTGATGGTTTGCGGAACCTCAACCACACGGGTGATGTGCGCCGTGCCCTGCCCATCGATATAGCTCGAGTCTTCCCCCGGAACCGTTTGCGTGGCGGAACTTTGGCCGAGAACGGGCGGGGTGCAGATCAGGAGAGTGGACAAACTAAGACCAAGAACATAGAACCGAAAATTCATTTCGCCTCCAATGCAACGGCAGAGACTGTGTCTATCGAAACGAGTTTTAACATCAGCCAACGTTCACCAACAGTCGCGCAAGTATGCAATAATGCGGGCGCGAATGCGATGAAATTTCCCGCGAATTTCGCCACCCACTCCCCGAACCAGCATGACAGCCTCCTCGAAGAGCCGATTTCTGTGTTACTCGCCGGGTCCATGGAGCTGCGATGAAGCCGAGCCGAGCCCGCCATGGAGTTGTCGGATTGGCAATCTCGCTGGCCGTACTCTCTTACATGCAACGCGTCGCCATTTCGCAGGCTGCCGGACCTATTTCGCATGACCTTCACCTCAACAAGGCTCAAATGGGATTTGTCTTCGGGGCCTTCGGCCTCTCCTATGCCTTGTTCGAGCTCCCCGCCGGCCTGCTCGGCGACCGCCTGGGGGTGCGGCGAGTCCTCTCTCAGATCGTTCTCGCGTGGTCGATTTTCACCGCCCTGACTGGCGCGGCGTGGAATGTCACTTCTCTCTGGGTGGTTCGCTTCCTGTTTGGAGCGGGCGAGGCTGGGTGCTTTCCGAATCTCACGCGCATGCTCAGCGTTTGGCTGCCGGCGCGAGAACGGGTGTCCGCCCAATCTTTGATGTGGGCCTGCGCCCGTTGGGGTGGCGCGGCGACGCCTCCGCTCGTGCTCGCCGGAGTCGCGCTCGTCGGCTGGAGATGGACTTTCGTGGTCTTAGCCGCCTTGGGGATCGCTTGGTTCGCCATTTTTCTTCTGTGGTTTAAGGATGATCCCCTGCAGCATCCCTCGGTCAACGAACTGGAGCGGAAGATGCTGGCGGGGTCGCGCACTTTCATTTGCCATGATGCGGGGAGCAGCAAGTGGCTCTCGCTGCTCTTCACTCGGGAGGTTTTCGTCCTCAGCCTGCAGTATTTCTGCTTTTCCTTTGTTTGGTACTTCTACATCACTTGGTTGCCCACGTACTTGCGAGAGACTCGAGGCCAATCGCCCGCGCAAGCTGCCACTTTCGCCGCGCTCCCTCTGCTCTTCGGTGGTTTTGGTTCCATTGCTACCGGACTGGTGGCAACCCGGCTTCCGGGCCGGGTCATCGCGTTCTTCGGTTTCCTGGGATCGGCGATGCTGCTGTTCGCCTTTACCCGCATCCGCGCCGTTCTGCCAGCCATGGTGTCCATGGGCCTGGCGAGTTTCTGCAGCGATCTGACTATGCCGATATCCTGGAATGCCTGCGTGGAAATCGGTGGTCCTCATACTGCGACGGTCGCAGCCGCGATGAACATGATGGGCAATTTTGCCGGGTTCGTCGCCCCGGTTCTGGGAGGCCTCATCCTGCAGCGGACCGGCGGCGACTGGAATCCGCTGATTTACTTAATGATCGGCGCGGCCATGATTTCAGCTCTATCGTGGATTTATCTAGACCCGGCGGAAGCCCGCCACAAGCGCGGCAAGAATGTTGACGAATCTCTGGCGCAAATCAGCGCCGATGACCAAGAGCCTTGAATCATTCACGTAGGACGGTGCGTAACCCCAAGGAATGGACATGAAGATCGACTTGACTGGCAAAACGGCTGTCATTACCGGAGGAAACCGAGGTCTGGGCGAGGCAACGGCGAAAGCTCTGGCGAATGCCGGAGCCAAGATTGCCATCGTGGCTCGAGATGAAAAGCGTTTGGAGTTGGTACGCGATGCGATTATCGCCCACGGCGGGACCGCCGCTGCTTTCACCGCCGATGTTACGCAGGAAAACGACGTTGCAGCCGTGACTCGCTCCGTTATGGAGCGATTTGGCCCTCCCCAGATTCTGATCAACAATGCCGGAACCAACATTCGCAAACCTCTGGTTGATTTTTCTCTGGCAGAGTTTCGTAGTGTGATCGACAGCAGTTTGATTTCGACCTTCCTGATGTGCCGCGCATTCGTTCCCGGAATGATCGGCTGCGGATACGGCCGCATTTTGAACATGACCTCGATCATGAGCCATATTTCTTTGCCCGGGCGAACCGCCTACTCTTCGGCGAAGACCGCGCTTCTGGGCCTTACCCGCGCTCTGGCGCTGGAACTCGCCGGCCAAGGAATTACCGTGAACGGCATCAGTCCTGGGCCGTTTGGAACTGAGATGAATGCGCCCGTCATGAACAATCCCGAAGCCAACTCGCAGTTCCTGGCCAATCTGCCCATCGGACGATGGGGCAAAGTCGAAGAGATCGGCGACCTGGCCTGTTACCTCTGTTCCGAATCCGCAGGCTTTATCACCGGCACCGATATTCTGATTGATGGCGGTTGGACCGCCCAGTAGCGGCTCCCTGCAGGTGATATCTCGTCAACGTGCCGGGCTCGGTGCGGGGCAGTCGATCGCTCGGGGATTTGCTGCAACAGCCAGCGCACCAGTTCCTTGCCGCCTTCGAGATTGTCATATCTCGACGGAAGTCTGTGGTCGTCTATGTATTCGTTGTAAAGCCACGGGTCCACGACAGCCAACACCGTCCCTTTGCCGTATTTTGCGGTAGCCATCACCGTATCTGCCCCGTCCTCGACCAGTGCCACCGCCGGGCGCTTCACAGAAATCGCGCAGGTGTCCTTCATAAAGAAGACGTGCGGGTGAAAGAAGACGGGCCCGTCGCCATTTACCGCAATCGTACCCAGGGCAAGTTGCTCGCCGATTACGTGATGGCGAAGCACCGCATCGAAATGGATTCCGAAGCGGTCGGCAAGCACGTCCAGATGCTCGATGTCCGCGTTGGCCGGATCATTCTCCATCAGGACAAGCACGCCTCCCTCCTTCACCCACTGCACCACCTGATCCGCGTCTTCGGCCTGCACATAATGAGGATTCGGATTCTTTGCGGGAATGTCGGGAGAAACGATGATGTACAACTGCGAACCTGTTAACTTTTCTACCGCGGGCGCGCTATACAGCGTATCCGTCGTAGCTCCAAAGCTGTGAAAGATGTTGGCAAACTGAGAGAAACCGGTGTCGGTCGAGTCATCCCACTTGTAATGGAAGTATTCCATCAGTCCTGCCGCATTTTTCCGCCGCTGGCTGTTGAACCACGCATCCAGCGTGACCTTCGCGCCTTGCCAGGGATTTGGCGCAGCCGCGGGAGTCTTATCGGCAGGAGTCCGAGCATCGGTAACAGGAACACGCAACAGACAGAACAGTGCGAGCAAAACAAGCGGGTAAATGCACCGCCATCCACGCCCCGCTCTCCGACGATTACCCATCTAGTGCGATTCCCTTGGAACCGCTGCACCCCGGCATCCAGTCAGGAAATCGAAATCCGCTCCCTTGTTGGCCTGCATCACATGATCAACGTACAGTTGCTGATATCCGCCCTTCATTCCCGGTTCCGGCTTTTTCCACCCCGCGCGCCTGGCGGTCAACTCTTCGTCGGAGACTTCGAGATGAATCTTCCTGGCTTCCACATCGATCTCGATCATGTCGCCGTTGCGCACCAGCGCCAGTGGTCCGCCAACAGCGGCCTCGGGCGCCACATGCAGGATCACCGTCCCATAGGCGGTGCCGCTCATGCGGGCGTCGGAAATGCGAATCATGTCCTTTATTCCCTTCTGCAGAATCTTGGGCGGCAGCCCCATATTACCAACCTCAGCCATCCCTGGATAACCGCAAGGGCCGCAGTTTTTGAGCACCAGGATCGAATTCTCCTCTACCGCCAGGTTGGGGTCCTCGATACGTTGGTGATAGTTTTCGATGTTTTCAAAGACTACCGCCGGACCGCGGTGGCGAAGCAGATGTGGCGAAGCCGCCGATGGCTTGAGTACGGCCCCGTCCGGTGCGAGATTGCCGCGCAGCACCGCAATTCCACCGTGTTTGGCCACCGGCTTGTCGACCGTCCGAATCACTTCGCGATTCCAGTTGGGAGCATCCTTCGAGTTCTCCCAGATCGTCTTCCCGTTCACGGTGAGCGCATCGCGATGGAGCAGGCCGTTCTCACCGAGCAGACGAAGGACGGCAGGAAGCCCGCCCGCGTAATAGAAATCCTCCATCAGAAACCGCCCAGACGGCATCAGGTCAACGACCGTGGCCACCACGCGCCCCAGTTCATCCCAATCGCTTAAGGAAAGCTCAATTCCGGTCCGTCCGGAGATGGCCAGCCAGTGGATCACCGCATTCGTGGAACCGCCAATCGCGCCGTTCACCCGTACTGCGTTTTCAAACGCCTTCCGCGTCAGAATTTGGGAAATACGCAGATCTTCGTGCACCATTTCTACAATGCGCCGCCCCGCTAGCTGCGTCAGCGTCCAGCGCCGGGCGTCCGGAGCGGGAATCGCCGCACTTTGCGGCAGGCCAAGCCCCAGTGCTTCCACCATGCACGCCATGGTCGATGCCGTTCCCATCGACATGCAATGACCGGCGGAGCGGGACATGCAGGCTTCCGCCTCATGGAACTCTGTCAGACCCATGGTGCCAGCTCTTACTTCTTCGCTGAAGCGCCACACGTCGGTGCCCGAGCCGATATCCGCGCCCCGGAATTTTCCATTCAACATCGGTCCGCCGGGAACCACCATGGTCGGAAGATCGCAGCTGGCCGCGCCCATGATCAGCGCCGGCACCGTCTTGTCGCATCCACACAGGAGGACGACTCCGTCAAGAGGATTGGCGCGGATCGATTCCTCCACATCCATGCTCACCAGATTCCGCAGCAGCATCGCCGTGGGCCGGATATTTGTCTCCCCCAAGGAGGTGACCGGGAACTCCAGTGGAAAGCCGCCAGCTTCCCAGACGCCGCGCTTGACCCGCTCCGCGAGATCTCGAAAGTGTGCGTTGCACGGCGTCAGTTCAGACCAGGTGTTGCATATCCCGATAATCGGTCTTCCGTCGAATACATCCGGCGGATAGCCGCGCATCCAGCTGCGATGAATGAACCCATCTTTGTCAGATCGAGCGAACCATGCCGCTGACCGCAGTGTTCTTTCAGACTTCATGAGACTCCCCAAAATCGTGACTGAACCAGGCTGTAATCCATGACTGAAACTTTAGTCGCGAACAGTAAAGCTATAAAGTACATTGCCCGCGGCAATGGCGACAAACTGCTTTCCCACCACCGAATAGCTCAACGGAGAGGAAGCGATCGTACCCCCGGTTTGGAAAAACCAAAGAGGTTTACCCGACTGGGAATCGAGCGCAATCAGGTCTCCGGTAGCCGCGCCAGCAAACACGATCCCACCCGCTGTACTCAACACGCCTGCTGCAAAAGAGCCACGAACAATCGGGAACTTCCACTTCACCTCACCAGTCGCGATTAGTCGCGATGCAGAACAGTTCGGCAGGAAGAAGGACGGTCATCACGGGGCGGGACGAGCAGGAGGCACATAATCTACCAACTCTGTGATCGGTTTCTTCCCCGCCCAGGCGATGGCGCGAAGCAGCATGGTTTGGATCTGAGGATTGGCAAAGTTCGCATAAGTATGTCCCTGCATCCAGACAAAAGCTCGGGCCGGCTGGCCCCCGGGAAGTGTGTGTTCATACTCCCAGATTTGCGGCACTACTTCTCCTTTGTGCGCGCCGGCCGAAGGAGTTGCCGGAATCACGACGGTTGCCAGCACGTGAACAGGCGGATCTTTCGCCCACGTCAAGCTGAAAAATGCCTCGTCGGAAATTGTAATGTCCGACATACCCTGCATGATGGGATCTGACTTGTCCGCGATCTTGTAAGGAATATCCGCCTCCAGCGTGTAGTTGCTCTGGCCATGCTTCTTGCCCCCACCCACCAGTGTGGCAAAGTACTCCGGGTCCGGACCGCACAAGGAGTCATGAATGCTGACCACGCCACCGCCGTGTTTAATGAAACCTTCGAGCGCAGCCTTGTCACCGTCGCTCATGTAGCCGCTGTCCCCTTTATAGATCACGAGCACATCGGTATGTTCGAGTTCGGTGGCACTCGGAGCATGCAAAGAACCGTCGACCACCGCGCCGTGCTCGGTCAGGATTTTGCTCCAGTCGGCGAGAAACTGCGGATAATCGTGCAGGCCCGGGCCATGTGTCTTCAGACCGGCGCGCAGATAGATATGCATGCCGTTGGGGTTCTGTCCCCACCGCGGTGGGCCCGGTTGCGCGGATCGCTGAGCCGGTTGTTGAGCAAAGCACGGCGCGAACCCGAGGAAAAGAGCCGCACTCAGAACTGTAGGCCGTAAACGCAGCGATTTTATTTTCACATTCTTCCCCTTTAAAATATCCAATCGCGGATGGCTATGGCCGGCGCGGAGCCAGCCTGAACACATACAGCGTATCGCCAGCTCCCGCGACCAGATACTGCTGCCCATCGAGCATGTAAGTTTCGGGTCCATTGCTCAGCGAGTGCAAAGCCGGAAAATGCCACAAAATGTCTCCGTCGATTGCGTTGAACGCGATCAGGTTGCCGTTATAGTCGCCAGTAAACAGAAGATTGCCCGCCGTCGTCAAAACCCCCGGACCACCCAAACCTTCCGGCATGCCATCGGCGGTGGTGTAAGCGTGACTCCATTTCACGTTTCCAGTCCGGTAATCGATCGCTTCAAGGACATGCTGCGACCAAAGCGGGCGCCCGAAGCCCCCGTATCCTTCAGGCCGTTCATTGGTATCGGTCAGATAGACCAGGCTGTAGCCCAGCGTGGCGTTGACATAAAACAGGCCAGTTCGCGGACTGAAGCTCGGTGGCATCCAGTTGGTTCCGCCACCCCAGTTTTCTGTCAAGAATGAACCATCGACGGTGGGTTCTTTTGACTCGTCGGGGATGGGTTGGCCCTTGGCATCGACTCCCTTCGACCAATTCAGAGGAACAAATGGCTGGGAGAGAATATTCTTACCGTCGGTTCGATCAAGAACGAAGAAATATCCGTTGCGGGCCGCTTGCGCCAGCAACTTCCGCGGTTTGCCATCGAGGGTGGCATCGAACAACACCGGAGTCTCCACATTGTCCCAATCGTGGGTGTCATGGGGAGATCCCTGGAAATACCAAACCAATTTACCGGTGTCGGGATTCAGGGCAACAATCGCACAAGTCCAAAGGTTGGCTCCCTTTCGACCCTGACCCGCCATCACCGAATTCGGGTTACCCGTGCCCCAATAGAGGAGGTTGAGGTCCTTATCATAGGTTCCCGGCAGCCAAGTCATGCCGCCGCCGTGTTCCATAGCAGCCTGGTTTGGCCACGTCTCCGATCCCGGCTCGCCCTCTCGAGGCTCGGTGTTCCACCGCCACTGAAGTTCGCCGGTCTCCGGATCGCGAGCTTCCAGATAACCCGGCACATCAATCGCATCGCCTCCCACACCGACCATAATGTGATGACCAACCACCATCGGAGCCATGGTGGTGAAGTACTGCATCTTCTCGTCGGCGACTTTCTTTCGCCAGCGCTCTTTTCCCGAGCGCGCGTCCAGCGAAATGAACCATCCGTCCGGCGCCAGGAAATACAGCCAGTCACCGTACATTCCCACCCCGCGATTGCCCACCAGGTGACCGCCTTTGTCTGCCCACTCGTAGTGCCAAAGCTCGCGGCCCGTGCGCGCATCCACAGCGAAAACGCGGTCGGGCACCGTAAAATAGAGAATTCCTTTCACCATAAGCGGCGTCGATTTGATAACCGGAGCCGAAACTCCTCGCATCGGTCCTGAAACCTTAACCCGGTACATCCAGGCAAGGGCCAGAGCAGAGACGTTCGAAGAATGAATCTGCGTCAGCGGGCTGAAGCGGCGGCCCGAATAATCTCCGTTGTAAGTGGGCCACGTATCGGTTGGCTCTGCTTCAAGCAGCTTGCGCGGATCGAGTAATTGCGCAACGGAAGCCCCCTGCAGCAGCACGAGCAGCGACAACACCAGCATCAGGGCACGAGATTTCATTTGAGCGTTACCAGGTAAGCTGTGAGATCGTGGATTTGTTTGTCGGTGTACTTATCCAGCATCTGACGATGAAACACCAGCTTGTCTTCCACCACCACCTTGACGCCTTTGGCTATCGCGATCGAATGATATTCCCCCTGCGCGTCCTCGAGGGAGACGTAGAAA
>Ga0207062_1095_pt1 | contig 24010 bp, 20 predicted proteins | sample Alteio_BWMinCont_28_FD_153266 | JGI IMG/M metagenome (GOLD analysis project Ga0207062, IMG submission 153266) | Enriched cells from forest soil in Barre Woods Harvard Forest LTER site, Petersham, Massachusetts, United States -... | ecosystem: Environmental > Terrestrial > Soil > Temperate forest >... | reverse complement strand
AATATCAAAAGCTATAATCGTCGTTTCAGGGGAAATAGGAATGATGGGCAAACGCTTGGCAATTTGCTCATTGCGTAGCATTTTTTGTGCGCCCATGAGCGATAACCCAAGCATAGAGCCCAGACCAAGTGCGGTGCAGAGTGAAAATACCATATCTCTTCTCCATTTTTTTGGTGAGATGTAGAGGTATTATCAAAATAGCATAATGAAAAAGCGGAAAGTAAGAATTTATTTGGCTGGCCATCGCCTGACACTGGACTTTGGTCCAGTGTTGAGTGGCACAATAAGATTAGGACTTTTTGATTTCAAGAAGAAGATGAAGATCAATTTCATGATATTCATCAATAATAAGATGGGAATGAGAGATGAGCTCTACCTTTTTTGAGGTATTAATGCCGATGCAAAACATGCCGGCGGCTATTGCAGAAGTGACGCCATGCAATGAATCTTCAATGGCAATACATTCTTCAGGTTTCAAGCCAAGTTGCTCAGCAACATGGAGATAAATCGCTGGATGAGGTTTGAATTGATTGTTTACATGGGTGGTATTATAAACATGAACGCCAAATAAACGCTCTAAATCAAGCTTTTTATTGGTAATATGTACCGCTTGATCGGTGGCATTGGTGGCAAGGCCAACCTTGAGGTTCATGCCAATTACTTTTTGATGAAACTCTAAAAAACCTTCAATAAATTTAATGCCTTGCTCATACAATCTATCAGCATTAGCTGATTTTTCTTTGTACAAGGTTTCAACATCATCTTCCAGATTGGCTAGCTCTTTAATGATGCGGCAGCATTCTTTCATAGAAAGGCCACTGAGTTTTTGTTGGAGTTCAGCCTCTAATTCAGGGGTAAACTCTACGCCTCGGCTCGTGATTAATTCACGGTTAGCCTGGCGCCAGATATGTTCAGTATCAATGATCGTACCGTCCATATCAAATATTATTGCTTTATATTTCATGTATTTCCTTGAAAGTCTCCGGCTAAATGCCTACGACTTTCATTTAAATTTGTATGCGCTTGCGCGCATATGTAAGTTTTGTAGCTTAAAATTTTATTGATAAATCCCGATTTGGGTAGTACCTTTATTACAATGTTTCACTCCTTTTTTTTGAGAGGTCGTTCATGTTTAGTTCTCCAATTTTTAAACGTATAGTTACTAATGGGTTTTTTGCGACCCTTTTTACTAGTTTAATCAAGTTGACAAGTTTTTTTAAAGTAAGTTTCATAATTGGCACATATACCGCATTTTTTTCAATGACTTCGATTATGATGCCGTTAAGCGGTTCTTTTGGGGGAATATCGGGAGCTTTAGCGGTTGGGGCTTTGGGCTTAGGTTTGAGGTTGTTCCTCGTGGGATTTATTTCTTTCACACATCTAGCATATCATATTCCTGGGCTTTTTGCAGCACTTTATTGGACGACACGATCCCCCTTAATTCGTATAGTGTTGCCTTTAACCTGTATGCTTGCCTTTATTGCCCATCCGGTGGGGCAAATTGCTTGGTGCTATAGCCTTTATTGGTTGATACCAGTGGGACTTTATTTATTTAAGGGTAAAAGTTTAAATAATCTCTTTTTTGAGGCTTTGGGAAGCACCTTTATTGCCCATGCCGTAGGCTCAGTAATTTGGATTTATGCAATGCCTATGACTCCCCAGGTTTGGTTAGCGCTCATGCCGGTGGTGATTGTTGAACGCTTGGTCTTTGCAAGCGGCATGGTGCTTATGCATAAAGTAATAAGCTATGCCATTTCAATGTGGAAATCCCGCGTTTCTCTATTTCAAGCTTTCTTCGTATCGCATAAAAATTAAATTTCCCTGTACACAAAAAATTTCTTTGTTAATTCGACATAGTTAGTATTACTAAGGATTATAATGATTAAGCATTTGGCATGTATTATGAGCGGCAATAGAACCTGGGCGCGCAGTAAAGGTTGGTTGCCATGGATGGGGTATAAAGAGGGGGTGCAGGCTATCAAGCGGGTCATTGATTTTTGCTTAGAAAATAAAATTCCTTATCTTTCTTTGTATACTTTCTCTATCGAAAATTTTAAGCGTCCTGCCGAAGAACAAAATTACATGTTTAATATTTTGGCCAAAGAAGAATCTGATAATCTTCTTGCCCAAGCGCTTGAAAAAGGGGTTCGCGTGCAATTTATTGGCGATCGATCTCTTTTTCCTGCAAGCGTTGCACCCCTCTGGCAAAAAATTGAAGAGAAAACCGCGGATCTGAAAAATTTGACCGTGAATTTTTTATTTTGCTATGGCGGACGCCAGGAAATAATGGCGGGTGTAAAACAAGTAATACATAAAATTAAAATAGGCGAGATGAAAGAAGAAGATTTATCACCAGAGCTTTTTGGTAAACAGTTGTGGACGCACGATATGCCAGACCCTGATTTGATCATACGCACCGATCGTTATCAAAGATTGAGTAATTTCTTATTGTATCAAGCAGCATACGCTGAATTATATTTTCTTGATTGTATGTGGCCTGCAATCACGCGCGAGCATTTAAATGATGCGCTTAATTATTTTAATACCGTAAAAAGGAACTTTGGCGCATGAAAAAAGTGTGTATATTAGGCGCTGGCGCTTGGGGAACCGCAATTGCTACGGTGCTTGCGCACAATGGGCATCAGATTAAATTATGGTGCCGAGAACCTGAAGTTGCCAAGAACATAAAAACAAATCGCATTAATGAGCGTTATTTGCCTGGCGTTATACTTTCCCCTTTAATAGAACCAATTACCGACTTAAAAGATGCCTTGTGTGGGGCAGAATATGTCTTTGAAGCGGTGCCCGTTAAATTTTTGCGTTCCATTTTAGAGCAAACCAAATCATGCTTTTCTCCCGAACAAACTTTTGTGATTTTAAGCAAAGGAATAGAACAAGAAACTTTGATGCTTCCAAGTCAAATCATTGACGATGTTTTTGGTTACTCAGTAAAAAAAGCGGTGATTGCCGGGCCAAGTTTTGCCCAAGATTTAGCTCAAAAAAGTATAACGGCAGTAAGCTTAGCTGCGCAAGATTGCGCCATTGGCACTTCTTTGCAAGAAATGATGGCTACGCCCTATTTTCGCCCCTATATTTCTCTTGATATGATTGGTGTCCAAGTGGGCGCTGCACTTAAAAATGTGATAACGCTTGCGATCGGCATGCTTGAAGGTGCAGGATATGGCGATAATGTTAAAGCCTATATTTTAACGCGCGGCTTGCATGAGATGGAGCAGATTGCAGTTAAGCTTGGCGGCAAAACAGAAACTTTGTATGGATTATCGGGCATTGGAGATTTAGTGCTTACAGGCATGGGAAGCATGAGCAAAAATCTTGCGATAGGTAAAGAATTAGGCTCAGGAAAAACCTTGCAAGAACTTGAAACAATAATGCATACCTTGCCAGAAGGAATCAATACTGCCGCATCAGTGCATCAGTTAATGACGCAATATGCATTAGATTTGCCGGTATGCCAAGGGGTGTATTCCATTATATTTCAAAACATGCGCATTGAAGATTTTTTGCAAAAATTAATGGCGCGACCACTTGAAGCAGAATGCGCCATTAAAATTTTAGAATGATTTTTTTATTGTTTAAGCGAGTCCATTATATCTATTAAAGGTTGACGGTCTTTTTGCAACTTTTGGAATCCATATAGAGCATATGCTAATTGACCTTGGTAATCTTTCTCTTGCTCATCTTTTTCTTTTTGATCTAATTTATCAGTCACTCTGAGTATTTTTGTTGACGGACTTCTTTGAAGGGCTGGTTTTGTCGGGTTATTTACTTTACTATTATCTTCTTTTTTATCAGATTCCTCATTTGATGAGGGATAATCTTCTAGAGCTTCTCCGTCACCAAGAAAAAAAATGTCATCATCCTGATACTGATGCGATTTGTTTGCCGCAGCCTTTGTTTGTTGTTTTGTAGCAGAAGCTTCTACGTTGTTGCATGAAATAATAGAAGCTATGAAAAGAAGTTTAATAGAAAATTGTTTTAGCATAAGAGTTTATTCGCATTGAAATGTTTTTATTAATATTGTACGTCGATGATTATGTATATTACAATAAAAAATTTCACTTGTAAATTTTAAGTGCGTATTTGCAATCGAATGCTTTTTTTTAATGTTTTTCGAAACCCACATGCGCGCGTTAAGGCAAAAAGCTCATTCTTATTTTTTATTAGTTATTTCAATAATTAAAGCTTCAGTAGTGATATAATCTTGAGCCACGGCTTTGGCTAGCGATTCAAAAATAGATGAAATTTGTTCTTCATAGAACTGAGCCATGTTTGGGTTTTTACTTTTTTGTCTCATTTGGGCGATATTAGCGAGCTCAGTAATATTTCCCAATGTCATAATCGTTTTATAGTCATTTTTTAGTTGATTCTTTTCTTTGTCGATACTGCCTTTGAGTTGATTAAAAGTAATGCGAATAACTTCTGCATTTTCTTCTTTTAAAGGCTCGTTTTTGTAGATTCCTATAGGCATCTTAGGAAGTCCTTGGTCAGTATTTTCAAATATAAGCAGGGTACTATTGAGTTTCGAAAATAAAGCTGCGGTAATAGCGCGTGATGCAACGGTGACTCCACTACTATGTTGTTTATTTTTAAGGGTATCACTATAGAAATAGAGATTTTTTTTGAGCGCACCCCATTCTTTGTCGTCAATTTCTTTACCTTTATTAAATTCTATTCGGGCATAAATAGAAGAGGTTTTATTTTTGTTAATATTTTGCATCATTGCATTAAATGGATCGCGACCTGGACTTTCATCAATTGTGTGCAATGTATTTTTTTCAACTTCATTTTTGAGTTCGTGGCTGCGCTTTTTGTCTGATGAATTTTTTGAATTTGATATGTGGCCATGCGAAGCTGATGTGATGATTGGTTTGGATGGAGCTTTTATATTTTTAGGACTCTCCAAAACAAGAGAGGCAGCGGAATAAGTACGATTAAATTTATGAGGTTTTGGAATTTCGGCGGCTTCAGATTCAGTGATAGTGCCATTCATTGGTATTGAAAAAATCAAACTTACAAAAGATATTGCCATTATGGCAAGTTTGGGATACATAACTTTTCTCCGATTAAAAATTTATTTTATTATGGCGGACCATCTATTACGTTCAAGCTACTTGGAAAGTAGATTTTTGTACAATAGAAAAAATAAAAATTATGGCATGCGAGCTTGTAATTGGACTTGTAAGGGTTTATCTACCAGTGGCGTGATAATTGAACCTGCCATAGGTCGTTGATCAGTGATGACACACAAGCAGGTATGATCTGCCATAGGTGGATAGTGAAAAATAGTAACTTTAGCCGATTGGGTAGTAAGAAAATCGGCGACATCTTGAACATTTTTTCCTTTAAAGTCTGGCATGATGATTGGTTTATTGTTGGAGGTAGCAATATATACAATCATTTTATTTGACTCGTCGAGCTCTTGGGCGGGTGCCGGCGATTGAGCAAAGCACATATCTTTTGGATAAGGACTTTGCATATAATAATATTTTGCTCGAATTTTTGTCGATTGTAATAGCTCTTGAATTTCCTGCAGCGATTTATTAACGACTTGTGGCGCTTTTAATTTTTTAGGTTTTGTAACGGTGACTACATATACTGATTGATTTTCTTTAATTTTTTGTCCCGTGTGAGGGCTTTGGCTAATAATGGTGCCGGGGTCAAGGATAGGATCTTCTTTTGTAGCTAAAAGCCGAAGGTTGAGATTTTTGGTTGATAAAAGCGTGACCGCTTCTTGAATATTCATGCCAATTAAAGCAGGGGCTTCTAATTCTTCAGAACGAAAAAGAGTATCTAATATGAGATATCCTGAAAGAAATAACATAAAAGGAATGATAAAAAGTAAACTTTTGAATGAATGCAATATTTTCATGATTTTTTCAGGACATGGTTTTATAATAGCTTTTAAAATGAATTATGGTAAATGAGAAGTACCCAAGGTAAACAATAAGCCGGATTCTGTATTTAAAGTATAAACTTTAAACTGACAACCATTTATCTCAGCGACATACCCGCACGTTTAGCCGGAACGAATTACCGCACGTGCCTATTTTGTCTTGCTCCAGGTAGGGTTTATCCCTGTAGGCCATTGCTGGACAACTACATTGTGCGCTCTTACCGCACATTTTCACCCTTACTCATCATTTTTTTCAAAATAACGAGCGGTTATTTTCTGTGACACTTTCCATAAGCTTACGCCTCCCTTAGTTGAATCAGCCTTCTAAGGTACCTTATTCGTTTGGAGTCCGGACTTTCCTCTTTAAAGCTATAAAAGCCTGAAAGCGATTGCCTAGTTTACCTTGGGAATTAACTATCAAAGACATACACCATAATACTACTATATTAGCAATAATTTTGGAATTTGTATATGAAATAGGGGCGGGAATATGCAGTAAATAAGGCTCAACCAGAAAGCTTTGGGTTAAAAGACAGGCAATCAGGAGCAAATAGGGCTGGATAGCATTGCTATAAAAAGTTTTTTGGGTTTGATAAGCAATAATGGTGATGGGTACTAAATATAAAAGTTGAGTGCCAAATATGTCATAATGCAAAGAAGATTCTAAAGAAATGAGTAATCCTATGAACATTAATTTTCCTACATTCATTTCTTGGTATAAAGAAATAATATAGAAACAGAGTAATGAATAAAAAATTTGTTTTTCAAAAAAAGAAAAACAAAAAATATCTAAAATGAATAGTAATAAACAAAAAGGGTAGAATAAATAATGTTTCAATATCATATTTTTAAGTGCTCAGTGTTAATGAAAAAGATAAAATTATATTTTTTTTGTATTGTATATTGACAATTAATGAGATTCAAGTAAATTTTTAACCGTTGTTGAACATATAGTTTAATTTTTTTTTAGGAGTTTGTTTATGGTTAAAAAATTCTTTTCAATAGCTCTCTTGCTTACCGTGTCTGCATTTGCTCAAGCGAGCCAATCTGCCCCAGCATCAAGTGTTGCTCCAGCAGCAAGTTCTGCTTGCCCAGTATCAAGTTCTGCTCCAGCATCAAGGCCACTTGAATCAAAAACCCCGGAAGCTGCAAAAGTAACTGGAAATGCTGATTCTGTAAAAGTTGCAGATGCTCCAACACCAGCTGTTGCACCAGATGCAGCAAAACCTGTTGCTCCAACACCAGCTGCTGCACCAGATGCAGCAAAACCTGTTGCTCCAACACCAGCTGCTACACCAGATGCAGCAAAACCTGTTGATACAAAAACTGCTACTACACCAGATGCTACAAAACCTGCTGATAAAAAATCTGTAGATGGTACCGATGTAAAAAAAGATTGCGGTGATAGCAACTTCTTATGTCGTTGGTCAAAAGCTCTTTGGCACGAAATGTATGATAAACATCCTTATGTTTCCTTAACTGCAGCTTCTGTTGCAACTTTTGCAGCGCTTTATAACTACAGCGAAACATTCAGAGCTATGCTTGGCGTGAGCTCAGATGATGCTGAACGTTGCCCTTGCACAAAAAGAGACAGTATCCAAGCGTAATTAATACGTTTTGATAATGAAAATTTGAGGAGTCGTGTAAAAACGGCTCCTTTTTTTTACGTCAATGGCACGAATCATAAAATTTTTTTTAATCATACTCATTCTTGTTTGTTCCTTGGTTTTGGGTGGTGTATTTTATATCTTCCATAATCATACCATCGATTTCTCTATTCTAGAGCATTATAATCCTGGTAAAGCATCCATTTTATTGGATGATGAAGGAAATGAATGGGCTCGCTTTCAACTTGATAAGCGAGAATCCATAAAGTTAGATCAAATGCCGGCACATCTGATTAATGCTTTTATTGCAACAGAAGATCACACTTTTTTTATGCATGCGGGTATTTCTTGGCGCGGTATTCTTCGTTCAATGTTAGTAAACTTATATAATGGCCGAAAAGTGCAAGGTGCAAGCACCATTACCCAGCAATTAGTAAAATTATTATTTTTTGATTCTAAAAAAACGTTTGAGCGTAAAATAAAAGAACAACTGTATGCCATCATAATTGAACGGCAATTTACCAAACAACAAATTTTAGAAACCTATTTGAATCATGTCTATTTTGGTTGTGGTATTTATGGCGTGCAAGCAGCATGTCAGCGTTTTTGGGGTAAATCTGCCCAAGAAATTTCAATAGCGCAAGCAGCAACGCTCGCGGGTATTCTTCGTTCGCCCGGCAATTATTGTCCAATTCTTTGTCCACTATCCTGCGAAAAAAGACGTAACTTGGTGTTGTCATTAATGAATAAGCACCATTTCATTTCACCTGAAGAATTTGAGCAAGCACAATCTGAATCTTTAGAGGTTATTGCACTCGATTCTTTTATTTTGGCACCGCATTTGCGTGAAACAATTCGGCTTTTTTTAGAAGATTTATTAGGAAAGCAAGCGCTTTACTATGAAGGCTTAATCATTCAAACGACCATAAATCGTCATATGCAGGAAGTTGCTGAATCTACTTTTAAAAAGCAATGTGCGCAGCTCAAAAAAACATTGCGCCCTGATATTGATGGTGGGCTTATCTCGATGGATGTGCATACCGGAGAAATTAAAGCATTAATTGGCGGTTATGATTTTGTACGTTCAAAATTTAATCGTGCATTGCAGGCAAAACGACAAATTGGTTCAATACTAAAACCTCTTATTTATGTGGCAGCATTACAATCGGGTATTTCTTTTGCACAAACAGAAGTTGATGAGCCTTTTGAATTAGCGCAAACCAATGGGAGCATATGGCGTCCGCGCAATTATAATGAAGAGTTTAATGGTAAAATTACGCTTGCTTACGGCCTTTCACACTCAAATAATATTGCTGCAATTAAAACATTACTCAAAGTTGGTGCAAGCTCTGTGATAGATCTTGCAAAAAAATGCCACGTACAAGGTCCCTTTCATGAATATCCTTCATTGGCTCTGGGATGTATTGATGTAACCCTCAAAGAAGCTATTGGAATGTTTAATATTTTTGCAAATGGTGGGGAGTATGTTGAGCCTCATTATATTAAATGGGTGAAAAATGAATGGGGAACGAAAATATTTAAATATGCACCGCAACATAATAGAGTGATGCAATCAAAAATAAGCGATCAAGTTGCTAAAGTGATGATGCTTTCATTGGGACGCATCCGTGAAAATTGGAAAGGGGCTTGGCTTAATTGCCAAGCCATCAGTAAAACAGGAACCACCAATGATTCTCGGGTGTGTTGGTATGCAGGTTCTACGCCTACATTAACCACTGCAGTGTATATTGGCTGTGATGATAATCGCTCGATGGGACAAAATATTTATCCTTCACAAACAGCATTTCCTATTTGGTTTGAGATTAATAATAAAATTGGAAGCTCTCAAGCACAATTTAATTTTGATCCATCATTAAAAGAAATATTTATTAATGAAAATACTGGCGATGCAACGTATGCAGGCGCAGAGGGGGCGATTGCAATTTTTAGTTAAACTTGCTTTTTACTTGTTAGTTTTTCAACGATCGCTGCACTCAAGTGTGGATAGTTGAGTTCAACTTCTTTTTGTTTTAATACCGTAATTAATTCAGGACATTTGTGTGCAGCGGCATTGGCATTATCAATTTGATGCATGGTAGTTTTAGTTTCTAGAGGAATAGTAATACATTGCTTATTAAAAAACATAATTTCAGCGAGGGTGCCGGCGCCAGAACGGCAAATAACTAAATCAGCAGCAGCATAATAGTGCCCAATATTATCGCTATAACTAAAAACAAGCGCTTGAATATTGCGCTCAGCATAAAAAAGATGCCAATCAGTGGAATCTAGGGCCCCGGTTTGATGAATGACTTGTATTGAATGATGTAATCCAGCATTTCGTTCTATAAAATGATGTATAGCATTATTAATGAATATAGAGCCTTGGGAGCCGCCGAGCACAAGCAAAGTACGTTTATCTAAAGAAAATTGCAATTCACGCAAGGCATCTTCTTTGGCCATTATTTTTGTTTTATCAATAAATTTAATGGGATAACTGGTTAAGGTGCATTTTTGTGCGGGTAAATATTGAAAGCTTTGCTCAAAACAGATCCACATTTTAGTGGCCAAAGGTGCTAAAAGCTTGATTGTTTTGCCAGGTATAACATTTAATTCATATAATTCGATGGGAATTCCCAATAATTTTGCTGCAAAACAGACAGGAATTGCGACATATCCGCCCGTGCTTATTACCGTTTCAGGTTTCATCTTGCGCAAATAATAGATGCTTTTAAAAAATGAGTAGATGATATGCAAGAAGAATTTTGGAAATTTTAATAAGCTGCCATAGGGGATCTTGCTGAGTTTAAGTGGCAGATGATTCTTAATAATCGGATTGCCACTTAATAATTGCATATCAAGCTTGGCATCAGTTGAGAAGAAAATGACTTTATAATCTGGATGCTTATTAATGGTTTGTTGAGCCAGGGTTATGCATGGCAAAATGTGGCCGCCTGATTTTCCTGCGACAAAACAAATATAATGATGCTTTGTTAAATCTTTTTTGTTTGTTGCCATTGGTCGACTAATGTTTCGCATTCCTTTTTATCGCATTCTGTTGTAGCACAGCGTTTTGCTTGCCGCATTGTCAGTAATGCTTGTTGTTTTTCTCCTTTTCCATGCCGTGCTTGCGCAAGATGCATAAGGATAGTATAATCCGAAGGCAATTTTTGTGCTATCTTTTCTAAAATTTCAAGCGCATTATCATATTTTTTTTGCGTGATATAGATCAATGCCTGGGTATCAAGAAAATGTGGATTATTTCGATCGTGCTTTAAGACGGTATTCATGAGTTCTTGGGCTTTAACGTCATTTTTATCGATTGAAACATAATAATAAGCGATAAGATTAAGAAGGGGAGCAAAAGAAGTTTTTAATTGTTCTACTTGACTGATTATTTGGTTGAAAGCTTTAAAATCTTTTGCTTGGTAATACGTTATTGCCATTTGATAAAGAACTTTTTCTTTAATCTTAGTATCAGTAGTTATGGTTAATGCTTTTTTATGATACTGCAACGCAGTCTCAGCTTTGTGTGTTCGCGTGAGCAAGTCAGCCAAATAAAGTATAGGTAATAATTGATGAGGAGTAAGTTGCTCAATTTCCTTTAAAATTTTAATTGCATAGTCCGGATTAAGATTAGTCTTTGTAAGAAGATGCAATGTTTTATACCACATATCCTTGTCTGGATTCTTAGTTATTAAATCTTTAATAAAATCAGCAGCTTTTTCTGGCTTCATCATCGAAGAAAGAATTTGAATTCTTAATAATTTTGCTTGGTCATCATCAGGTTTTTCCTTGATGCATTGATCAATCTGTTCCAAGGCTTGATCGTATTGTTTTTTATCAAATAATAGAATAGCCCGCTCAAAACATTGTTTATTCATAACAAGTATGTTGTTGTGACTTTGTTCGAGCGTTTTTTGTTTAAATATAAGTTGTAAAAGATGGCTTTCAATGTCGCGATTGCTTCCCGGAGAAACTTCCAAAAAGCTTGAATATCCCTTAATCGCATCTTTTAATTGGCCAGATTGTTCGTTAAGCAGTGCATATAAGAGCCAGCCCTTATCAAAACGAGGATGCAGATCGAGGCTTTTTTGAATGCTATCAAGTGCTTTAACTTTATCATTTAATTGTAAATGGATTTGCGATTTCATGAAATAAAAAATAAAATTATTGGGTTTTCTTGGAGAGCTATTCAATAAACCATCAATGACCTTCAGTGCATTTTCAGGCTCTTTTCTTCTTAAATAGCTATTTGATGCATTGAAGGCAATTTCTTGGTTTGATTTAAAAGTATCATTGAGTTTTATGAAGCGGTCATCAGCTTCATTTTTTCTCCCACTGCGATCCATAACTTGAGCAAAAATAAGCTCTATTTCAGCATCTTTTGCAAATACTGGATCAAGCTGAGGTATAGCATATAAAATTTTGTCAAAATTTCCGGTATCGTATAATAAGTGTACATATCCTTTATAGGCATAGAGTGGTGCGCCAGAATCTAAAATATCTTTATACCGTTCGTTGGCTACCTGGTAGTTGCCCCCAAATTGATCGTAATTTGCCATAAAATATCCATGCAACTGAGAAGATAAATCTTCTGCATTTAGATTGTGGGATAGAGCTACAGAGCACCATAAAACAACATTCAGAATCTCGCCTTGAAAGCTCTTCGTTAAACCCTCTTGCGCCAAGGCTTCAGAGGGCAAGGACTTCGACCTGTCCTCCGTAGCTTTAGCGCAGGAGGAGCTTTCATTTATAATTTGAATGCGCTTACGCGCGCAGGTGAGTCTTTTCATACTTTCTCCCGATGGCATCGCAATAAATAATTTCTCAGTGCTTGACTTAGCTGTTTATCTTTTAGTTGTTGTAATGCACTACTTTCTTGTGCAGTTAAAGGGATTTCTATTTTTTGCTCTTGTTTTTTTTTCAATACACTTAGGGGTTTTATTTTTTTTACCCCTATTGTTTTAAAGCGTAAATGTTTTATGCGTGGCTGGTCTAGGGTTTTGTTAATTGTTTTAAGTAAAACGGGAGAAAGTAAATAAAGTTCTTGAAGCCAGCATGAATCTTGCACCCCTAAAATAAGAGTATCTTCATGTATTCTTTCTAAATGAACTTTGGAACTCAATGAGCCAAAAATATCCTGCCATGCATTGAGCAAGGTGAATTTCCAGTTGTTATGTTCTTGTAATATTGTAGGTAATAAATCTTTAATACTTTTGGTCATGGCAATTTTTTTTTAATATTGTAATAAGCTTAACTCATACTATAGTGTATAGATAAGAGAAAAATCAGTCTTGTTATTTGTTATGAGAATACGATGAATGAAAATAATAATTTTTCAGTTTATACAACTAAAACTGTATCTGAATTAATGCAAGATTTTGGCACGTCGCCAGAAAAAGGATTAACGCAAGACCAAGCAAAAAAACGACTGCAACAATTTGGATCTAATGAGATAAAATCCAAAGAAGCCGGATGGTCTGGATTATTATTGCGGCAATTTCAATCTCCTTTCATTTATTTATTGCTCGCTGTTGCCGTTATTTCTTTTTTTCTTCAAAATCATGTTGATGGCGCTGTAATTTTAAGTGTGGTTGCATTAAATGCTTTATTTGGATTCTTTCAAGAATATAAAGCGGCAAAAACATTAAAATTACTTAAGCAATATATCATTTCCAAAGTGATTGTTATTCGTGATGGCCAAGAAACTGAAATATTAAATAGTGATTTGGTTCCGGGCGATATTGTGGTTCTTTATCCAGGAGATATTATTCCTGCAGATGTTCGTTTTATTCAAGATCAAAATTTGACCGTTGATGAATCGGTGCTAACGGGAGAATCGGTTACCGTAAAAAAGAATAGCGATGTATTAGCAGCTCAGGCGATTGAACTTTTCAAAGCTACTAATATTGGCTTTTGGGGGACCACTATTATGACTGGCAAAGCATTAGGGCTTGTTTTTGCCACAGGAGTTCATACCGCTCTCGGAGATATAACAAAATTAACAGTTGAGACGAATCGTTTAAGCAGTTTTGAAAAAGGAATTGCTCGTTTTAGTGCATTTATTTTACGATTAATGTTGATCTCAATAGTGGTTATTTTTATTGCTCATTTTATTATTAAGGGTGGTCAGGTTGATTTTATTGAACTAACATTATTTTGCTGCGCTTTAGCAGTCACTGTGGTACCAGAAGCCTTACCAATTGTAACGATGTTTGCGTTATCTCAAGGAGCCATGCGTTTAGCTCAACGTAAAGCGGTAGTTAAACGATTATCGGCGATTGAAGATTTGGGTAATATTGAGATATTATGCACGGATAAAACGGGGACGTTAACTGAAAATGTTTCGGTGGTGGAATCAGTTTATGGAGAACCTGCACGATCAGTGATATTTTATGGTGCCTTAGTAAGTACTTTTTATTCTACAAAATTTGTGCAAGCAAGAGGGTTTGATTTAGCATTATTTAAGTATCTTACGCAAGATGAGCAAAAGCAACTTGATGAATATAAAAGAATTGCAGAAATTCCTTTTGATCCTACGCGTCGTAGAAATTTATTATTAACATGTAAGAGTAATGAATTTGAATTAATTAGTCGTGGCTCTCCAGAAGATGTATTAGCATGCTGTAGCGGAATTTCTGATTCATTGAAAGCAGAGCTAAGCCAATGGATTCAAAATGAAGGTTTTCAAGGTCGCCGCATTCTTGCCGTAGCACGAAAAAAATTAACGGGAAGCTTTGATCATAGTACCGATTTAATACCGTTTGAAAATGACATGGAATTTGTAGGATTAATAGGATTTGGAGATCCGCTTAAAAAGACAGCTCATGAAGCAATTAAAAAAGCGCGTTTATTAAATGTTGAAATTAAAATATTGAGTGGTGATACTCCTGAAGTATGCGGAGCAATTGCTTATCAAGTTGGTTTAATTACTGATCGCACTCAAGTAATTACGGGTACTGATTTTGCCACTAAATCTGATCAAGAAAAATATGATTTAGTGAGAAGCATGAATGTGTTTGCCCGTATTTCTCCCCAACAAAAGTATGAAATAATAACATTACTCCAGCAAGATAAAGAAGTGGGCTATATCGGCGATGGTATTAATGATGCACCGGCACTTAAAGTGGCCAATGTTGCATTAGCAGTGCAAGATGCTGCGGGAATTGCGCGGGAAGCGGCCGATATTATTTTATTGAAAAAGAGTTTATTGGTGATTGTTGAAGGTATCGAAGAAGGCAGAAGAATTTTTGCAAATACCCTCAAATATATTCGTACTACTTTATCAACTGCTTTTGGTAATTTTTATTCTGTAGGTTTGATTTCTCTTTTTGTGCCTTATTTGCCATTGCTGCCGGTGCAATTATTATTAATTAATGTATTGCCTGATTTTCCTATGCTTGCAATTGCAACAGATACTATGGATCCTGCTGAATTAAGACGTCCAGCAAAATATGATGTCCGCAGTTTTATCTTGCTTGCCACAATACTTGGTCTGATCAGCTCAATGTTTGATTTTATCTTCTTTGCGCTATTTTCTCGTATTTCACCGGTGGTTTTGCAAACCGGTTGGTTTATTGAAAATATTTTAACCGCACTCATATTTATTTTCTCAATTCGTACCACAAAGCCATTTTTTAAAGGAAGTAGGCCATCAATGCCTTTGGTTATACTCGCAATTGCAGTAGCAATAGTCTCAATGGCATTACCCTATACAGCTTTAGGCCAAAAATTATTTTCTTTTGTCCCCTTAGAACCAAAATTATTATTGTGGATTTTTGGTATCGTAATTACTTATTTCATCACAACCGATAGTATTAAATGTATCTATTATCGTTATTATCGAAAAATTTTAAATCATGATTAAGATGATTAAAGATTTTGAAACATTACCGCATACTGCGGATATTAAGATTCATGTGTATGGTCTCACATTGGCAGAATTTTTTCGTAATGCGTTAATTGGTATGTTTCAAAGTGTTGGACCGCAATCACCTGAATGCAAGTTAATTGAAGAACGGCTTGTATGCCCACAGTTGCCTGAGCATCATGAAATAGAACTTGAATCCCATGAAATTGAAACCTTACTCGTTGATTTTCTTTCAGAAGCTTTATATTTGTCTGATGTGCACAATGAAGCGTATTTAGATGTCACCATTCATGAAGTAATGACCACGCATATCAAAGCAACTCTTCATGGTATTAAAATTACCGGATTTGAAGTAGTAGAAATCAAAGCGGTTACGTATCACGATTTGACGGTTAAGAAAGTGGATGGCGTATGGCAGGCGGATATAGTTTTTGATATTTGATTTGTGCTGATTTAAGATTGAATTTTAAATCAGCACAAATATTCTCTGTAATAAAGCGAGAAAATAACGTTTATGGAATTAAAATTTGTGAAAGCGATTAAAGGATTTTAGAGTTTCAAGATTTCTGGTCATCTTTAACTACTTTACCCTCTTTCAGTTTTGTGAAGATTTGCTCAACTTGTTTTAAATTTGGATTTTCTTTTTGAAGTTTTTCTAAAGCTTTAAATTTTTCTGATGTACTAGTAGAGATGTCTCTTGCTAACTCTAATGCTTTGGAAATTGTATGTACTTTCCTTGACTCAGGATCAAGTTCATCACATGATGAACAGTAGCTTGCTGAATAAGGTTGCTGGTTTGTAAAACTACATTGTGTTGGTGATACTAAGTCCAATTCTGAGTCCGTCAATTCAAAGGGATTTTTTGCAAAAGAAGAACCGTTTGTAGAACTAAATAGTTTTGCTAATGAAACAGCAACAATCGTAAAAGCTATAAGTTTTTTTTGTGATTTTGGTACACTCGATGCTGCTGAGGGCGTTGAAGACGTAGCTGCCTTAACATTGGATTTAGGATGTTTTGTGTCACTTGAGCCTATTAATATTTGATTTGCAAATAAGATATTTATAGAAGCAACCAGCATAAAGAATTTTGTAGTTTTATTCATAAGTAATCCTTATTGTTTTAATGCATGTACATATGGAATTATATTGATCAAATTATTATTAGAAGTTTAACAGAGGAATAAAAATGTCTCAACTAATTACGATCGAAGATTTAATTAAAATTGATGAGAATACCTATGAAATTCCTGCATCGTATCGCTCCGATATGCGTGTGCCAGCTCGAGTTTTTATGAATCAGGCAATGTACGAAGATATTAAAGGCGATCGCTCGCTTGAGCAATTAGTAAATGTGGCGACATTGCCGGGCATACAAAAATATGCATTTGCAATGCCTGATGTGCATCAAGGCTATGGATTTCCCATTGGCGGCGTGGCAGCTTTTGCAATTGAAGAGGGCGGAATCATATCTCCTGGCGGCTTGGGTTATGATATTAACTGTGGAATACGCTTGCTAGACGTGCAAATGACAAGATCTGAAATAAAACCATATCTTGATAAATTAGCCACGCGCATTTTCCACAAAGTGCCTTCAGGAGTCGGAAAAGGTGGTAATCTAGATTTTAAATCGCACGATCTTGATCGCATTTTGAGTCATGGCGCACATCAAATGGTAAAAATTGGATTTGGTAATGAAAGTGATATTGAAAATTGTGAAGAAAATGGCCGCATGGATTTTGCAGACCCAGAATTAATTTCTGAGCATGCAAAAAAAAGAGGGGCTGATCAAATTGGTACGCTGGGTTCAGGAAATCACTTTTTAGAAATTCAATATGTAGATCAAATTTATGATGAAAAGGTAGCGCAAGCATTTGGCTTATTTAAAGATCAAGTAACGATTATGATTCACTGTGGTTCGCGCGGGCTTGGCCATCAAGTATGCACCGATTATTTACGAATCATGATGGGTAAAGTTTCGCAATGGGGCATTGAATTGCCTGATCGCGAATTAGTATATGCGCCATTTAAATCTCCCGAAGCACAAAATTATTTTTGCGCTATGGCTGCAGCTGCTAATTTTGCCTGGGCCAATCGGCATATGATAGGCCATTGGGTGCGTGAAGCTTTTCAAGAAGTAATAAGTCCTAAAATGCAGATACGCACGATGTATGATGTTTCACATAATATTGGCAAAATAGAAAAACACGAAATTGATGGCGTAATAAAAGAAGTTATTATGCATCGCAAGGGCGCAACGCGTGCATTTGCACCGGGTCGCCCGGAAGTTCCAGCACAATATCGGGATGTCGGTCAACCGGTACTCATTCCTGGCACAATGGGCACTGCATCGTATGTGCTGGTGGGCACGCAAGAAAGTATGGGAATTGCATTTGGCTCAACATGCCATGGCGCGGGGCGCAGATTATCCCGTGCTGCTGCTAAAAAGCAAGTGCGGGGCTCTCAATTGCGCAATGAATTAGAAGATCAAGGTATTATAATTCGTTCTAACTCCGATCCAGGACTTGCTGAAGAAGCGCCTTTGGCATATAAAGATATTGATAATGTCATTTCAGTGGTTCAAGGTGCGGGACTTGCAAATAAGGTCGTACGATTGCGTCCATTGGCGGTGATTAAAGGTGATTAAACAAAATTATTTTTCTGTTTATTAACTGATTGACGTCTGTTAATAAAATATGCTACGTACATTAAAAGTAAAAACGAGTATCTATTTTTATTGATAGTGAGCGTAGTATGAAAAAACAATTTTTTTTGTCTTGGTTAATTGTATTATCTTTTTTTAATGTTTCCCTAAATGCTTTAGTTAATCCGCAACCAGGAGAAAATTTATGGCATATCGCAGCAGCGATTGGCACAGAGCTTGATCAACTTTCTGTCAATTCATCTCAATGTTGCGCGGGAACTTTTACTGCATTAGAAAATGTGCAAAATACACTGAACTCAAAAATTGATCTCTGTTGTTTTACCTTAAATAGTAAGATTGATGCATTAACGGGCGATGTTGTTGGTACTTTTACCGTATTGCAATTAATCGATAATGATGTGCTTACCGCATCAAGCAAGATTGATCTGTGCTGTGCAACCTTAAATAGTAAAATTGATATGCTGGCAAGCATAGTTGTAACTGATTTTGCTGGCACTTTTACTGCTATTGCGGCAATTCAATGTAGTGGCGGAGGTGGATCTTCTCCATGCGCACCAACGCCATTGAGTCAATCAAGTAGTTTAATAATAAATACTTCGGGTAATTATTGTTTAAGCCAAGATATTACAGGAAATATCAGCATCACTGCTTCAGATGTAACGCTTGATCTCAATAGTTTTAGTGTTAATGGATTAATTTCGATATCGAATAATGCTTCGAAAATAAACGTGAAAAATGGACGAGTAAATCCGCAAACATCTCCGAGCAGTAATGCTGATCCTGCAGCTATAACAATAGATTCAGGTTCAACAAATATTGCCATTAATTTTGTTGTTATTTTATGTGCAAATACCAACGTAATTTCTGTAAATGGAAGAAATGGCATTACTAATGCTGGCAATGATGTAATTATAGAAAATTGTACTATTACTGCTGGTGCTGGTGGTAATGGGCCTGCCGGGAATACGGCTGGTAGCGCTGCTGGCACTGGAGGCACGGGTGGAATTGGCATTTTAAACAGTGGTGCTCAAGCGCAAATTATAGAATCTATGATTAATGGTGGGACTGGTGGTGTCGGTAATCTAGGTCCTAATGGTATGGCGGCCTCTGGGCAAATATTTGGTGGTAATGGCGGCAATGGCGGTGCCGGAGGAGCTGGAATAAGCAACACCGGCAGCATGCTTTGTGTCATTGAATGCAAGATATCCTCGGGAAGCGGGGGTGCAGGAAATAATGGAGGAAATGGTAATAAAATTGCAAGCGGAATGGGTGGAAGCTTACAGGGAAGGGGTGGCAATGGTGGTTCTGGCGGCCAAGGTGGAGATGGTATTGATAATAATAATATTCAAATGTTCACCTCTCAATCTTTTATAACAGCTGGAAATGGGGCAAATGGTGGTTTTGGTGGTATCGGGGCTACTCAAACTGTAAGCTCAGGTATTGCTGGCAGTGGGGGAAATGGCGGCGTAGGCGGAACTGGGGGCATTGGAATTTTTAACGGAGTAAATTGTGTAAATACACAGATTATTTTCTGTACAATACATTCCGGTAACGGTGGAAATGGCAACAATGGAGGCGCTCCCGGATCTGGTAATTCTGGTGCTTCTTCTGGTATTGGTGGTAATGGTGGTAATGGGGGAATTGGTATTAGTGATAATGGAAATAATACTCAAATTATAAAGAATGTAATACTATCTGGCACAGGTGGTATTGCGGGTAATGGCGCTGATGGACAGGAAACTGATTCCGCACCTATTATAACTGGTGGTAATGGTGGCGCTGGCGGAAATGGCGGTGATGGTATTGATTTGAGTTCTCCTTCTATAACTATTAATTCTTTCATTTTAGAATGTACAATAAAAGGGCAATCAGGAGGAATGGGTGGTAATGGAGGAATGGGTGGTTTTCCTGGCAACAATGGCGGCAACGGAGGTAATGGTGGTAATGGAGGCAATGGGGGTAATGGTGGTTCTGGTATTAATTGTATTTCAGGGAATTTAAATAAAATAAGAAATTGTTCCATTGATCAGTTTGGTTTAGTTGGCACGGGCGGAACAGGTGGACTTGGTGGTCCTGGTGGTCCTCCAGGCCCTGCTGGTTCTCCAGGAAGTCCTGGAAGTAATGGCAATACTGGAATAGCGGGCGACGGAATCGATATAGCTGCTTTATCCACAAATACTGAAGTGAATGATTGCATTATAAGTAATTGTGGGCTTGCTATAAATGACTTAGCGCCATCTTCTGTAATCTATGGTAATTTTACGTATGATGATACTGCTTCTCCTACATATATATTAGGCGCATCTGCCGCTACTGATCAGCCAAATGGAACTGCGTTCACAGCTGGTGGGGCAGGAACGAGTCGATTACAAAATATTCATAAACCTTAAAAAGAAAAAAATTATGAAAATTATTCATTGGTTACATAGCTTAATAATATTTTTTATTACTCAATCTCTCTTTGCCCAGAAACCAATCATTGGCTTATATCATGAAAAATTAGCAACTATTCTACAAACTCTGAATGGGCCACAATTTTTATCACAAGGCGGTACCGATTTTGTGGATTATATGGTTTCTGGCATAGATCTTAATAAAAAAAGAGTCTTAGATTATGGTTGTGGACTATGCGGCCCTGCGCAATATCTAGCCAAAAAATATAATGTTTATATAGATGGCATAGATGTTGATCCACGCTTAATAGAAAAAAGCCAAAGCATTATCAAGGATAATTCTCTTGAAAGCTTAATCTCTTTGCATTTGATTAATGATTCAACTCTATTGCCATTTTCCGATGAAACATTTGATGTTGTATTTTCAAAAGAATCAATTGTACATGTGCACAATAAAAGAGCCTTACTCAAAGAATTTTATCGGATACTAAAACCTGGCGGCCAACTGATAATCGCTGACTGGTTCAAAAAAGATATAAGCTATAACGCAGAATTAAATAACATTTCAAATATCTATGACGCAGTTATGGCCTTTTGCTCGCATCAAGTATATGCACAATACCTAAATGAGGCTGGATTTATCATACATGATGCAATTGAAACATCGAGGCACCATTTGCAATTCACTGAGCAAGATTATCAAGAATTATTTGGGCAAAAAGGCAAAGAAATTGAACAAATATTTGGAAAACAAGCTTTAGAAGGTACCATACAGTGTTGGATTTCCAATATTGAAGTTCTTAAATCCGGTGAAATTCAAACCTATTTATTTCGAGCGCAAAAAAAATAATCGTTCGATAGGGCCTAACGGCCGCACTCACGATGACAAGGAATATCATTAAATTGGTAAAAATAAGCTGCCTTGAGACCTTAATTTAATCAAGGCGATGCATAAAGCAACAAGCCTTTTATTCTTTTAAAAAGGATTCAATTATGAAAAATATGATAAAAAAATTTTTTTTATTAACTGATTGACGCTTGTTAATAAAATATGCTACGTACATTAAAAGTAAAAAAGAGAATCTATTTTTATTGATAGTGAGCGTAGTATGAAAAAGCAATTTCTTTTGTATGGTGTGATTGTATCGTCCTTTTTTAATATCTCGATAAATGCTTTGGTCAATCCACAGCCGGGTGAAAATTTATGGCATATTGCAGCGGCCATTGGCACAGAGCTTGATCAGCTTGCAGTAAGTTCATCTCAATGTTGCGCGGGAACTTTTACTACAATAGAAGGTTTACAAAATACACTGAGCTCAAAAATTGATCTCTGTTGTTTCACCTTAAATAGTAAGATTGATGCATTAACTGGCGATATTGTATCAGATTTTTCTGGAACTTTTACCGTGTTGCAATTAATTGATAATGATGTACTCACTGCATCAAGCAAGATTGATCTGTGCTGTGCAACTTTAAATAGTAAAATTGATTCTTTAGCAGGGATTGTAGTCACTGATTTTGCTGGGACTTTTACTTCTATTGCGGCAATTCAATGTAGTGGAGGAGGTGGATCTTCTCCATGTGCACCAACGCCATTGAGTCAGTCAAGTAGTTTAATAATAAATGCTTCGGGTAATTATTGTTTAAGCCAAGATATTACGGGCAATATCAGCATCACTGCTTCAGATGTCACCATTGATCTTAATAATCGTAGTCTTTTTGGAACTATTGATGTAGCTACAGGACTTACAAATATTAATATTCAAAATGGCTATGTTGCTCCTAATTCAGATATCACTGATGCGACGCATGCTGCAATTAAAATAAATAGTGGCGCAGATATTAAGATTAATCAATGTTTTATTCTTTGTGCCATGAATAATTTTGGTGTCAATGGGCGGGGCGGCATTGATAATGCAGCGAGCAATGTAATTATAGAAGATTGCCTTATTCAAGCAGGTGTAGGAGGCAGTAGTTTGAGTACAGCAGGTTCTGGAGGTATTGGGATTAATAATACTGGTAATTTTGTTAAAATTACTGAGAGTACTATACGTGGCGGAAATGGCGGTAAAGGAGCTGATGGAGCAGCACCACCATCAAATTCCGGACAAAATGGAAATCCAGGAGGAAATGCAGGATCTGGCGGTATTGGCATTAATAATTTTGGTTCTAACGTTTGTATTATTGATTGTAAAATTCAATCAGGCTTTGGTAATTCTGGTGGTAATGGAAGTAGTGGTGCAGATAATATCAATAATGCAGGAAATGGTGCTTCAGCAGGCTCTGGAGGAAATGGTGGACAAGCAGTTTATACTAATAATGCAAATGTTTTAATTATTGAAAATCAAATAGTTGCAGGCATCGGTGGCGCGGGTGGCAAGGGTGGAAATGGTGGATTTGCTGCTATTGGAGGAGCGGGTGGCAATGCTGGTAATGGCGGTGCAGGCGGCATCGGTATTTTTCTAGATACCAATAGTAGTAGTGCCCAAATTATACGATCAAAAATATTGGCAGCTAATGGTGGCCTTGCGGGTGATGGTGGAGACAGCGAACCTAATTCTAGTGTTAATGGAACAGCTGGAATTGGCGGCAATGGTGGCGATGGCGGTAAGGCAATTCTGAATAAAGGACTTAATACTCAAATATTAAAAAGTACCGCTATAGCAGGAAGGGCTGGTGATGGTGGATTTGGTGGGGCAGCCCCCGGTAGTGATTCTTTCGCTAATAAAGGCGGGAATGGTGGCTTGGGTGGTGATTCAATAAATATTGATTCAATAAATATTGCCGCTGATCAATCATTAATTTTTGAATGTTCTATACAAGGTAAAAATGGTGGAAATGGCGGACGAGGTGGAGCGGGTGAGTCAAATCCAGCAGGCGATGGTGGTAATGGCGGCAATGGTGGAGCTGGAATATTTTGTGTCAATGGAAATTTAATTAAAATAAGAAATTGTTCAATTGATCAATCTGGAGCAGGCGGGACTTTTGGACCGGCAGGAATTGATGAGGGTGGAGGTCCAGGTAATAATGGTTCGGCAGGAAATGCTCTTGATGGTATAAACATATCTGCCACATGCAATAATACTGAAATAAATGATTGTAGCATAAGTAACTGTGCAGCCTTTGCAATTAACGATCTAGCTGGATCTTCAACTATTTATGGTAATTTTGCTTATGATAATACTTCTTTCCCTGCATATTCTTTAGGTGCAAGCGCCGCTGTCGATGCAACAGGTGGTACTGCATTTGCTCCAGGAGCAGGAACGAGTAAATTACAAAATATTCGTAAACCTTAATTTGTTCTTATAAAAATACAAACCATCATGTGCGCATAGCGCACACCCGCCGACGCCAAGCCCTTCGGCTACGCTCCCTCCTACGCCAAGGCTCCGGCGGACAGGCAGGAGTAAACGCATCGTACGCTCATCGTGAGTAAGCCATAGGCGCATCGAACGATGGCGGCCCCAGCCGTCGCTCTATCGAGCTATGGCGGCCAGGCAAATTAGAATGGAAGACCGGAGGCTTTTGCCGGAGGATCTTCCAAGTAAGAGCTGTGTATCAAAT
>Ga0207062_1094_pt1 | contig 24216 bp, 19 predicted proteins | sample Alteio_BWMinCont_28_FD_153266 | JGI IMG/M metagenome (GOLD analysis project Ga0207062, IMG submission 153266) | Enriched cells from forest soil in Barre Woods Harvard Forest LTER site, Petersham, Massachusetts, United States -... | ecosystem: Environmental > Terrestrial > Soil > Temperate forest >... | reverse complement strand
GAAACCACGCTGCGCAGCAAAATTGAAATAAAGAACATGAACTCTTTCAGCGCGATGGAATTGGCGCTTGAAGCTGAGATCAAGCGTCAAATCAAGGAATATACCCGCAATCCTGATAAGCCTCACGATGAAGTCATCCAGCAAGCGACCTACCGCTGGGATCCGGATAAAAAGGAAACGGCCCTCATGCGACGTAAAGAGTCGGCTGTGGACTATCTTTATTTTCCTGAGCCTGACCTTTTACCGATTGTCCTTACGGAAAGCTATATAGAAGAAATCAGGAATTCACTGCCTGAGCTTCCCCTGCAGCGGGAAAGGCGCTATGTCCAACAGCTCGGGCTGAGCGCACATAATGCTTTTGTGCTGACCAGCGAAAAAGCTTTCGCGGATTATTATGAAGAGGCTTTGAAGGATTGCACAAATGGTAAAAGCCTGGGCAATTGGCTGATCATGGAATTTTTGGGCCGCTTGAACGATTCCGGAAAAAATATTTCCGATTGCGGCATCCCCCCCGGCCATATTGCAGACTTGGTCAATAAAGTTGAAAACGGGACGATTACAGGGCGGATAGCTAAGGATATTGCCGATGAGATGGTCGCTTCTCCCGGACGCCATCCTGCCGAGATTATCGCTTCGAACCCAAATTACATGCCGGTACACGATCATAGCGCCATCGAACCCTTTGTGATACAGGTGTTGGAAAAGAACCCTCAATCGATAGCTGATTATCGGGCTGGCAAGGAAAAGGCATTAGCCTTTTTAATCGGCCAGGTGATGAAGCTGACGAGCGGCAAGGCATCGCCCGCGGCAGTAAACGAACTCATCCAAAAGCATATTTCAAAAAGGGAAGACTAAACCCGATGACTCTAAGTCCAGAGGGCAAATTAACCACAGAGGGCACAGAGAGCACAGAGAGGGTAGCAGTACAGGATATGTAGGATCGCAAGCGGCAGGATTTGCAGGATGTAAGAACAGCTACTTACGCAAGATGGCATTTACGGCTATATTTTTTTCGCAGGGTGAACAGCTAATAACAATTCACCCAGCGAAAAAAGTATAGCCGTAAATGCCATCTTGCGTAAGTAGAGAATCCATTATTTATTGCGAAGCACTATGAAACATTAGCAACTCTAATTGCGAATTCAAAAGGCCGTTCCCCATTTTTTGCGCTTTCTCATAAGGGCTTAAGCCCTCATGAGAAGGCGCAAAAAATGGGGAGCGGCCTTTTGAATTCGCAATTGGCTGTTCGTTTAGCTGCAAACCGCTCAAACGCACAGAAATATCCCTACAGCTATCCTGTCATGCTGCTCTCTCTGTGTTCTCTGTGTCCTCTGTGGTTAATTTGCCCTCTGGACTTGGAGTTCTCATGATTATTCGTTTTCGGAGTCTGAATCTGAGGGGACATCGTTGTCAATCATGGCAAGGGCCGCTTCAGCTTGATGCTTTATCTCTTGGTAGTGAGGATGCGTACTGCAGTATTCGATGGTGATGTTTAACGCTTCACGGGCATTTTTGCGGTCATGGGTAGCAAAAAGGCATTTTGCCAGGTAAAAATAGGGGACAGGGTTGTTCACATCGCAGATAGCCGCCATCTCGTAGGCGTCTATAGCTCCGTCAAAGTCTCCATAGAGCTGTGTAGACATTCCAAGGCCCAGCCAATAATCGTGTTGATAGGCATTTAACGTCGCTAAAAATAAAAAAGCGTTTGCCGCGTCGACATATCGCCGATGCTCCATAAGCTGACAGGCACCCTGATAGAATTCCGCCATGGCTTCATCGGTAAATCCCATGACCTCCTGAGCGCTTTTACCCGATGCAAGCTCTTCATGAAGCTTTTTTTTATCTTTCAGCTTCTCTTTAGTTTTTTTGGAAATTCTGAATTCTTTTGGATCACGTTTCATGAAAGCCCTTAAGGATTTATATGACTCAACCATGCCTGAATCGCTATTTTTTTCACAGGCTTTGAGAGTATGATCATAACATTTATTTTTCTGTGATTTTATGTTATACAAAGGTATATTCTGACGAGAAAGATGCAAACTAAAACAATATACAAAAAGATTGTCCCTGTGTAGTTTAATCTATTAAATTGGAGTGATATATGAATCCTATTCCCGCTTCGAATCAGTCACAACCTCAAGAAATTTTTCAAGAGGTTAGAAAATTTGCAGAGGCCGCTTGGGAATTTGTAAAAAAAGTGGCAACCTTTGCCTTAACAGTTTTTTTAGCTGGGGTGTTTCCAGGTTCATTCGTTTTGGGAACAACGATGGGGTTGATCGTTGGCGTCTTTATGCCTGCTGACCGGTTGAAAGAATCCATACAGACAATCGGCAAAATCTGGGACAGGCAACCTTGGTTATTTTTTCTGGGAGCCACCCTGTATTTGTCAGTGTTGGGTTTGCCATACGCTGTCTACCTTGCCTCTGGTTTACGTGGAGGGACCCTGGGACTGGCAGAAGCTTTGAAGGCTAAGGAATAGCGCTATTGGGATTCATAGGAAACCCAACCATGGTTTTTCTATGCTATAACGACTTTGAGAATCAGGTTCAATAGTTAAGGAAAAAATCGCGCCCATTCACGCCTACTAGTTCGATTAAGCGTTGGCGCAATTCAGGAGAAATAACATTGCCTTTTGCAAGCTCACGTAAATTGTAGCGAATTAAGCTTTTAACATCTGGATCTGCGTGCAACAACGACTTAATGAAAAAGAGATTCCCTGTTTTCAGTGTCATCTCACAGGACAGTTTAAGACTCTCAAAACAGGGTGTTGCTCCAGCCTGCAGGGCAAGTAGAATGAAATCCAGATTTCCCGTTTTAATGCTATGCTTTAAAGCCTCTGAATAGCCCTTACCATTTGACCTAGCTCCGCAATTGACAACCGATCTCATGTATTCGATATGATTCGTCTTTATTGCAATAAGGCAAGCGCAATAAAAAGTATCCACACTAGGTTTTGCTCCTACATCCATCACCGCTTGAAAAAGATCGAAATTCTTTCTTTTTCTGGAAACATACAAAGAGCGATCGATTGCCTCGTCATCAGGAAGAGCTCCTCCCTTAACAGCAATGCGAATGAGCTCAGGATTGTTAGTGCGTTCTGCAACACTAAAAGCATGCCCAAAAGCAGTGCATTCTGGCGACATCCGCTTAGACTGATAAAGCAAGCAGCTTCCTGGCCTTGCCCCCGCCTCAACACATTGCTTAAATGATTCAGCATCGCCCCGTTCAAGAGCCTCAAAAAAAGCATTCCCTTCAGAAACCTCGCCAGCTTGAGGATTGAAAAGCCAGTTTTTATTTTTAACCCTTTCAAATGCAGAACCTGGTAATCCAAGCAAATGGCACATTTGAGAGAGAAGAGCGCTCAATCCCTGATTCTCCAAAAGCTCTTGATGCGCAAAAGGCAAATTCTCAATCGCTTCTACAATGAGCTGAGCCAGATTCAGCCGCTCCACAAGGGGAACATCATGAAACTTTTGGAGCAACAGCTCAATGTCAGGCATAGGCTTTGAAGACCTAGAACGAAAATCTTCAACATTAAAGAAATTGGAGTTTTTAAGGGTTAAAGACTGGTTTTGAGGATTCGTAAATTCTGTAAGATGAGTCAATATAAGCGAACCGGGGAAAATGGAGCGATCCCAAGTGTCGCAAACAATGACATCTTTATCCCATGTGGAATAATCATCGGGTAGACCTGTGTTTTTGCCGATCACAAGAAACACATGGTTGCCATTTTTTATTCCGTAAAGGTCGACCTTTTCCAAAGTTTTTTCACTTAATAAGTATTCCTGAGCACACGTGCTCAAATCAAAACAGTTACCTGTTACGCCCCTCTTTTTATCCGCCTTAGCCTTAGCTAGGCCCTCAATGAATGGGTTGGGATATTCTCCCTTTTGATAGATCAAAACTTGAGGAAAACAAGCATTTTTTCCATTGTTTTGCAACTCTTCGGTGCAGGACGAAATGAGCGATGTCAACCCTTTTAAATAGTCAGGACAGTTGTCTTCTGTCAGTTTATTTCCAGAGAACGGCATGCGCCTTGCAGCGTAATTCAAGGCGCGAAAAGCAAGAGAGACACGAGCATTAATAGGCCCATAAATCCTGCACTCTGTTTCAAAGGCATCAGCGCCTTTGATCTTCATTTCATTCTCAGAAATTTCGCACGTCGCTGCTTTGAGATTAAGTTCTGAGTCCCTCCCTTCCTTAAAATCCAGAATCGTTCTATGGACAATAGGGTCGTCTAAATGACAGCAAGCCATCATCTTGCCAAACTCATGAGTATGACCTTCGACAACTCCACCCGTTATCCTGCTCCAAACGGTTGCAATTTTCTGATACAATTGTTCAGCTTGTTCGTGATTGATCTCTTTTAAAAAATCCTGGCATGTCTGGATCACAGCCTTTTGCTGCAGATGGATTTGTTGCATGTGCTCGCCATACCTCTGAAACCCCCAAAAGTCAGCATCGAAATTTTTATCCGAAAGAAAAACAGACATAAATCGTCCTTATTAATTAATTATAATTATTATATAAATAATACTAATTAATTTCTTTTAATTCAACCTATTTAAAAGTAGATATCTTTCATATACCATAAGCTATAATTGTTGATTTAAATAATATAATTGATTTCACGTACTATAATAACAAAAGAAAAAAATATGATAACAGTATTTTCATTAGCGAGTTTCTATTCTGGTTATGAATTAACTGGAGGTCTCATGACCTCTGTTCATGAAGTAGGTTGCTTAGCCCCGAATGGGGCGAAAGGTCTATAGCCCACTGCGTAGCCCTGTAGGGGCAAGCTGTGGGTAAGACAAAAAACAAATTCCAGCCCCGAATGGGGCGATAGGTCTCTTGCCCCGGATGCAGCCCCCTAGGGGCAATCCGGGGGGTGCATTTAACTAACTAAGACAAGCTACAGAATGTTTTTGGTGGATAGGTTGAGTAATGTGATGCGTTGACAAATGAAATCGCCAAATGGCTGGTTCTCAGTGATCGCTGGGTGGCTGGTTCTTTGTGATTTTTACCAGCTTCCCCCGGATTGCCCCTACGGGGCTGCATCCGGGGCAAGAGACCTGTCGCCCCGTTCGGGGCTGGGATTAGTTTTTTTGTCTTACCCACAGCTTGCCCCTACAGGGCTACGCAGTGGGCTATAGACCTTTCGCCCCATTCGGGGCTAAGCGACAGAACTTTTGCAATTGTCTCATCGGGGGTGTTTTTCTTAGTTGCATACCCGTATCCCCATTCAGAGAGTCTTAAAGCATCCAATCTTAATGGCCGCTATTGGGATTCATAGCGGCGGTGGCAGCGTTGGAAGGCATTTTGAAGCTGCGCACTGCTGACATGTGTATACCGGTCGGTACTGCTGATATGTGCATGGCCAAGCATTTCTTGAATGATCCTTAAGTCGGCGCCATTGTCAAGCAAATGAGTGGCAAAAGAGTGCCTGAAGGTATGTGGAGAAATTGTTTTGTGCAGATTTGCTTTGGAAGCATATTTTTTGACCATTTTCCACACACCAATGCGGTCGATCGGCTTTCCTTGCCTGGTAAGGAAAAGATGCTGCTCTACTTTGCTGTCATAAAGGCAGCGCGCATGCGTCAAATAATTATCCACAGCTTCTAGAGCCTTTTTTCCAAGAGGTACAAGCCGTTCTTTTCTGCCTTTGCCGAAAACCCGCACATACTGATCATCGACAGAATAGATCAAAAGGTTGCAGAGCTCCGAGACCCTAAGGCCGCTGCTATAAAGCAGTTCCAAGATAGCCCGATCCCTAAGTCCAATCGGATGGCTGACATCTGGCTGGGCCAAAAGAGTGTCGATTTCGTCTACCGAAAGGATTGTGGGGATAGTTTGCCAAAGCTTGGGAGTATCCAGGAATAGGGCTGTATTTTCTTTAACGATGCCTTCGCGTTTCAAAAATTTAAATAGGACTTTGATGGCGATAAGACCGCGGGCAATTGACGCTGGAGCATAATCGGCAGATTTAAGGTCTGATATGAAAGCGATGAGGTGCTCTGGGGTCACATCTTGAAATGATTTGATCGATCGTGTTTTTAACTTGCCGATGAGCGAGCGTAAATCCCTGCCATAGGCTTCAATCGTATTGGGAGAGGCCCCTTTTTCAGAAGCGATATAGCTGATGAAATCGGCAAGCCCCTCGTCAAGTTGGCAGGTATGTTCTGTCATTTCACTTTAACTTAATTTTAAGGCCAGTGTTTTTTGTATTGAAGACAGGTCAACTCTTGAAAGGTCAATTTTTTTTAGGGCTAGCAGTTCTTCGGTGTCTGCGATTTCAAAAACTTGATATTTGAGACCCGACTGTTCAACTTCATTTCTGAAAATCAATACACGGCGCTGCGCCAAAAAGATGGCGAGGATAAAGATCTCAATCTCTGATAGCTGGTCGTCAGAGTTGTTTCCGCCCATGGCAGATTTAAGAAGGTCGAGGGCTTTTTCGTCGCGTTTTAGAGGAGGGCCTGAGGCGTCATTTTTTTTGGGGATTGTCGATTTCCAATATGAACCGGTGAGGGTGCCTGTGTCTTCACTCGAAGATTTTTGCCAGCAGGGCAAGCAATAATCCTTACGGCTCAATGCTTCTGTTTTGGCGGGCATCAGCTCATCGCCGGATAGTAATGAATAATAATCGCTTCCACGCGCAAATCGCTCCTGGCATTGCTGACAGGAATCACTCCGGCGTGGAAGTTGTATGAGAGCGGCTTTTAAGTTCATCAGTTCAATTAAAGATCGTCAAGGAATTTGATATAAGCATCGCCGAGGGGATAGGCAGTCCCGGTTTTACCGCTATTTTTAGCTGCAAAGCGCTGGATAATTTTGGTTGCCAGCACCTTTCCAAGCTGCACCCCTTCCTGGTCAAAGGAATTAATATGCCAGATGAATCCTTGAAATGCAACTTTATGCTCATAATAGGCTAAAAGAGCTCCCAAAGAAAATGGCGTCAGCTGTTTGCCAAGTAAGATGAGGTTAGGCCGGTTGCCTTGAAAGTCCTTATTGGGATTTTCACTTTTTTGCCCCATGGCAAGAGCTATTGACTGGGCAAATAAGTTCGAAAGCAGTTTTTCTTGGGAAGTTGTGTTGTCGATAGACTTGTCGTTTTTACGTTGGGGGAGTTTGTAGCAGATCATCTCTAAAGGACAGATATTTGTCCCTTGATGCAGCAATTGATAAAAGGAATGTTGCGCATTGGTCCCTGGTTCCCCGAAGATAAATGGACCCGTTTCAAAGTTGACGAATGCGCCTTGTTTGTCGATATGTTTACCGTTGGATTCCATATCCAATTGCTGAAGGTGAGAAGGGAAACGCGCAAGGGCATAAGAATAAGGGATGATCGCAACCAAAGGATAATGCAGAAAATTGCGGTTCCAAATGCCTAAAACAGCGCCAAGCAAGGGCAGGTTTTTGTTGAAGTCGCGGTTTAAGGCTACCTTGTCCATTGCGTTTGCGCCTTTAAGCAATTCCATGAAGGTCTCAAATCCATACGCAAAAGCGAGCAAGACGCCTCCCACCATCGAAGTTGTGGAATAGCGGCCCCCAACCCAGTCCCAAAGGTTGAACACTTCAAGATATTTCTTTTTATCATCCAGAGGGCTGCCTTTTGAAGTGACGGTAATCAGATGCTCCTGGGGCTTAAGTCCGGCTTTTTTGAATTGCTCTGAAAGAAGCTCTTCGTTCACAAGAGTCTCTAAGGTCGTGCCTGTTTTGGAGATGATCAATCCCAAACATTTTTTAAGATCGACTTGTGAAAGGACAGAGTTAAGGCCGTCAGGATCGATATTGCCGACAAAATAGACTTTTCTCCCTTTCTTCAGGTAGGGCATTAATGCCTCATAATGGGCTTTTGGACCAAGCTCAGAGCCTCCAATCCCAATAACGACCAGGTCGCTGAAATCCTTTTTGTCCAGGACATCCATGAAAGCTTTCAGCTTGTCCAGCTCCACTTTGGCGGTAGCAGCCGCTTCTTTAGCGGCTTTAGCAGTATTGGGCTTATCGAACTGATCGCGCAGGGCAGTATGCAAGGCGGGACGATTTTCACTAGCAAAACCTTCGATAAAGTTGACGATTTCCCCATTTTGCATTGCTTCCATCTGATCGATAGCGTGAGTTTCTTCCGTCAGTTCCTTCAGGGCAAGCATCGTATTCTCATCGATGCGTTCAGTGCCATAGAGCAGTTTGTAACCGCAGGCATCGGCCGTAAATTTCTTTAGCCGTTCAGGTGTCAGATTGCCTTCTTTAGTCAAGTCAAAGGGATTTTTAGCCAGCGCGGCAAGCTTTTCATAGGCTTTTAATTTTGGAAAGGGTTTTACCGCAGCTTTTGGGCGATTTTCCATAGTGGCGCTCATGGGATTCTCCGGTTTTGGAGGTAATTTAATGCTATGTTAAACCTAGGTATAAACCATTCTGTTTTTTTAAGAAAGACAAAGGAAATGTGGCCTGCTGCGTCTCGCAGCAGGAGTCACTTAAGCGGTTGATTGACTCCTGCTGCGAGACGCAGCAGGCCACATTTTATTTGAGGTCCTTTACCCAATTATTTAGTGAATTGGTTAGAACCTTGGTGGAAAACGCCTTCAAAATTATTTGCCAAGTCTAGCAGCTTTTGTATAGGAGCATTGATCACGGCGACATTCATAGGCATTTGGAGTTGTGTGCAAGTAGCCCAACGATGATGACCATCCAAAACATGCCCGTCGGAAGAAGCCATAATTTCCATAGTGCAGGGGCTGAACTCGCCGGCTTTTGCCGCAGTCACCATGCTCATCACCTTTTGGTGATTAAGTTCATTTTGTGTAGACATTAAATCTTGCGCTGGGACTTGTATATGCGTCACTTTAACGCCCATTTCTTCCAAGGAACTTAGGAATTTTGTGGCTGTTTCACCTTCAATTTGAGGCATGGCTTCTCTAGTAATTCCTAAGTTGTCATGGCAAAATCCTGGGCGTGTTTCGCACATGTTGTTGCTATTGATAGCTCTGTTATATAGATCTGACAGGCCGATATAAGCGACTATAGTACCGCTCGTAATTACTAATGCTGATGCTTGGGCCAAAGGAACCTGAACAGGTTTAACATTGCGACCATCAAACGATGCTAATGTATTATCGATAAGCCGTGATTTGATCAATCCTGCTGTACCAAAAATAACGGCTGTCGTACCCAGGTAAATTTTTTGTATTGCAGGATCTGCCCACAATACTTGGGCAGTATTGGAAGCAACGCCTATAACAGCTGAAGCTGCAGGGGCAACATAGGATGATGCGCTAGTTGCAAAATTATAGATTGTATTACTAACATTACTTAACATTTCTTCTTCCTTTTTTAATAAAAAAATTAATTTAATCTTTTATTATAGAATATGCTAATAAAGAGTAAATTAATTTAGTAATAAGAAATGTTAAAGGCTTTAAAGTCCCGAGGGAATGGACTAAATGGACATGGACGAATATGGACATAGATGGACGAATATGGACATAGTGGACTATGTGGACTAAGTTGACGATGTGGGCAAAGTCCACATAGTCCACTATGTCCACTTAGTCCATTTAGTCCATTTAGTCCATGTCCATTACGACTTTTTAGCAGTGATGATGGTGGCGATGCCGCCAGTGAGGGGAGTGATCTTTATATCACTAAAATTTGCGTTCTTTAACCGCAGAGCAAGCTCTTCGGGTTTTGTAAAAGCGACAATACTTTGGCTGAGGTATTCATAAGCTTGACGATTGGAACTAATCAACCCGCCTATTTTGGGTAATAATGTCTTTAAATAAAGGTTATGTCCAAATCGCAGGAAAGGATTTTTTGGCTCTGTGAGCTCAAGGATTCCCAACTTACCCCCGACTTTTAACGTACGATAAGCTTCATCGAAGCATTTGTCAGGATTCTTGACATTTCTGATGCCATAGGCAACCGTCATCGCATCGATAGAATCAGAATCTAAGGGAAGCTCCTGGACATCCGCCTGGATAAAAGATAGCTTATGGGCAAGATCAAGCTTAAGATTTTGAGCCTTAAGTTTTGCGCATTCAAGCATCTCCGGACAGAAATCGATGAGGTAGGCAGTTTGGTTCGGCAAAGCTTTTTTAAGCCATGTCCATGTGATTTCACCTGTTCCGCAACATAGGTCGGCAACCTTACTGTCAGATTGGGCGATAGTGTGTTTGACTAAAGAAGGATTCCAGTAGCGATGGAGTTGAAAAGAGAGCAGGGCATTAGTGCGATCATAACTCTTGGCGATACTGCCGAACATCGATTGGATCGTTTCGGGGGAGTCTTTATGATAGTTTTTCATCGTGCTCATCGGTAGAAATTAGGGGTGCCTTTTCATTTGCATCTGGGGTTTCACAAAGATGGCATGTCGTTCCGCAGGCACTGTCGTCGCGTTTTTTAGTTGGGTCCCGGCCGCAGGCTCCAGGCTGTAGTTTAGACTTGCCAGTGAGCAGCCAGCTAATGCCGAGCAGGGCCATTGCCCCTAGGACAATGGCGCAAGCCAAAATGATAGTCAAAATCAATGTTGACATTTTTAATCTTCTAAGTAAGTCTCTTCGAGATCTTCTTCATCTTCGTCATCATCGATATCGATAGGGATAGAGCTTTTCAGCGGCTTGGCTGCAGGGCGCATTTTTACAGTGCTTTTGCCTGTGGCGCTTCCTGGAACATAATCGACCCATATCGGCGAACTCCAGGCCATATGCCCGTCTTTTTGAATGACGCGAAGATAGTAATAGGCAAAGGGCGGCTTGCCATCTTTGGCATTGTTGACAACCTTTTCAAGAGGCGTCATATCATCATAGGCAAAATCAAAGGAATAACCTTCTGGATGGAAAGCTTTGATGACAGTGCCATTGCGGATGATTTCCACTAATGCCAGATCTGTGGTTCCGGCCACAAAGCCATGAAGATGCCGATTAACTAAAAGGCCATGCTTATGTACTGTGCTGGTTTCTGCGCCCATTCCTAAAGAGGCAAGATTGAAGCCAAGAATTATCCGCTGTCCCGTCGTGGCATAGCATGAACGGTTATAAAGAGCTTCAAATAGTGCTGCGCGGGAATGTTCAGTTGCGATGATAGCCGTCAATCCCGGTGAATATTGCTGCTGATCGCCTTCATAGAGTTCAGTATAAGCCCCGCGGTCATCGAGGCCGCCGGCAACAAATCCAAAGCGAAGGTTGCGTTGAAGCGCTTTTTGAATTGAACCTTCAGAGGATTCCTTTATGCCTTTTTTACCGCCGGTTTCGATAGGGATGCGATTGCCATCTTTTTTAGTGCACTCGGAACTGCCCCACGCATTATAAATTTCTACGACCCTTTCAAAATCGGGATTAAAATTCTCGAAATTAAATCCTGTTCCTTGCCCCATTGTAAAGCTTGGAATTGAAAGGAGTTCCTTGGGGACAAAGCTCTTGTAGATCTTTTTGAGGGTATTGTATTTGGTATCTTTTTTGCGCATGATCAATCGGTTATCTTTGGGATAGACAAAGTGGCGCAAGCCTTCTTCGCCAGATGTTCCCTGCCATTGAAAGCCTATAAGGGCTGTAAAGCGATCGGCCTCATCAAAATCCGCAACATTCTGGCACACCAATTTCCAGATATCATTTGAGGTTTCCTCTTGGCTTTCAAAAGGCGATGCCGAAAAGAAATTCATGGCCTTGTCGTCGCGGAAAAAGCGTAGGCAATCTTCAATATTTTCTGTTGAATCGATGCGTTCCGATTCGCCATGCAGTAGGCCCCAGAACAAGCTTTTACTGTTTTCGGGGAAGCATCGGATAGGAGGGGAGCGGAAAATTTCTTTTGTGAGTGTGTTCTTCAGGGTAATTGTGTAGACGCCGGGCTCATTAAAATAGAGGTTGGGAAGGGATATAAAGCCTGTTTCAGGGACAAAAAGTTTCCAGTTTAGATTTTCACGAAGATGTTCATGGGAAAGTTCAATTAACGTATCTGCTGGAGCCTCGCTGGTCAGATTGCCATAGAGGTCTTCAAAACGCACGATCACGTTAAAGCGTTTGTTACGCACAACGTAGGAAGGGGCTAAAATGCTGATAAATTCAAGGGCGTTCCCTCTAATGTCCATGCTGAAAACTTCGGGTTCTCCATATCTGCCTTTGCCAGATGGATCGATATATAAGTTGAAAGCGCGTCTGCGTTGAGAATCTGTTTGAGCGCGGGTACCATGGGCTTTAGAAGATTTTGCATCATCTTTGGGGGAGCCGATGCAGATTGTGAATGTGCCCCCGACAGGGATTTCGGAGTGGATAACAAATTCAAAATCCGGGGTATAGCTATTAGGGTTGTCGATCTCTTTGCCTTGAACGATTTTACCATTTCCTGATTTGGAATTTCCTATTTTGCCATAGATGACATTACTGGTTTTTTTAAGGTTGGCTGTGGGAACCTGCCAGTCGATATCGCGGCCTTTGCTGCCAAGATCGAATTTCAGCTTGGTTCCCTTAGGAAGGGCTGTCGAAGTTGTATAAACAAATTTCCAGGTGTTAATATCGCCTGCTAGCGCAATGCTCGGGACACAAAAACAGATTGAACGGCGCATTTTTTAAACTACTCCCAACTTGATCAAGAAAGATGTCTTTTAGATATTGACTTAAGGTGTGGTCATTCTGCCTTAAGTTTAATTATGGCGCAAGCAGATAAATTTTTAAAGAAAGGGACAGGGACAAAAGGAACCTAAGGGACAGGGACAAAGGACATAAATACTAGAAAGTGTCTTTAAAGTATCTGTCCCTTAGGTCCCTTTTGTCCCTGTCCCTTAGGTCCCTTTCTTTGTCCTTATCGTCGTTCGTGCTTTTTTATTATTATTTCTAATCCTATAAATCAACTATAATATAGAAAATTAGCTTGATTAAAATTAATTTTTGATGTATAATTATACTTTTAAAGGAGAATTATGATCAAGGAGCCGTATAAAGGCCATTCGAAGGATTCCTGTCAAAAGCACGTGGATGATAGCTATCTTTTCACTTCAATCCGTCATCATACTATGCCTTTTGTTGTTCCTAAGCCGCAAATTGGTGAAAGGGAAATTCACAAACAGAAAAAGCTTGAGCAGGAAATTGTGAGAAAATTTTTATCCGGAGACCACCGGTTTTCCGATGCTTTGAAAGCGATTTCAATGGTGATAAAGCCAATCTTTTTGGTATGTGTTTTACCCTTTTACTTAGGGTTTTACCTGGTTCCCGTCTGGTTATATTCAAAGGGGCAGTTTTTAAATGATCTCTTTAAAGGAAAAATTGACCAGAAATCGAAGGCTTTGAGATCAAAATTTGAAGCCATTTTGAATCCTTTTAAGGCTTATAAAATTAAGCTGCTAAGTTTCAAGCAGGAATTCATTCAGAGGGTTCATTCACTGATCGACATCTTAAAACAAAAAAAGGCTTCATTTAAGGGGGTCTTATTTTCAAACTTCAAGAACCTGACCAACGATTTCAAAAGTTCCTGTGTCGGTTTGCTGCACAAAGTCAAAAGCCTTTGGCTCCGTTTTGAAAGCAATTTAAGATCGTACGGCAAAAATCTGGAAAACTGGCTGGCTAAAACGATTGAGGCCCCTTTTATTTATATTGCCCGGCAAGTGAAACGTTTGACAGACATCGTGGTATGCCGACTTGTCGATCCGCCGAAAAAAAAGATCCTGGCAGGCATTTCAGCAATTAAAGCCATTCGTCAGAAAGTCATAGATCGGAAGAATCTCTTTGTTGACAAAGTCAAGGAGTATATAGCGTTTTTTAAGGCAAAACTATTAAAGAAAAAAGAAGAGATCTTTCGACTTAACATTCCTCTAAAGAAGGATTTCTTGAAATCCTCTTTTTCTGCCTCATTGGAAAAGGTGAAATTTGCCCTTAAAGAATATGTGAAAAAACTAAAAATCTTCGATCTGAATCAGTTTTTGAATCCTATTTTTGAACGATGGGAATCCCTTATAAAAAAACCTCGGGAACGTTATTTGTCCCTTCGGCAGCAGGTCCGCAAATATAAATCCGACATCAGGACGTTTGCCATTCACCTCCCTGGGAATATCAAAAAGCAAATTCCGCATATTTTAGCGAAGATCGAAAAATATAATGCCCGGTTTTATGTTTATCTGCAGCGGGGCCGCAATGCGGTAAAAGAGACATTGCAGGGGCTTATTCCTTCGCCAGTGCGGCATGCGTCTATACAAACGCAGAAGTTTTTCTCATCTGTTTGTGATGCTCTTGCTGAAAAGCGGCAGGAAGCGATATTGATGCTTTTAATTATAAAAGTCTGGGCAAAAGTCATTTTAAACCACGCAAAACGTTTAGTGACTTCGCATCGTGTGGCAGATTTGATTAGATCGGATCGTTCTGAAGTTTAACTTTTTAATTCAACACAAAGACGCAAAGACACAAAGAAGTTTTATCAGTTCTTTGCGTCTTCGTGTCTTTGTGTTGAATTAATACTTCCCTGACATTTCCCTTTACTGTTTTAATAAAGCATGTTATAATTCATCTTTATCATATTAATAAATAAGTGAGGAAATATGGAATTTAATTTAAAATATGCGGTTGAAGATTCAAAACTTTTGCTTGAATACCGCAATGCGGTCATCAATACCCAAATGCCTTTAGAGCTCGGTAAATACGTCGAGAAATATGAAAAATTATCGTTAAACTACATCATTTCCCTTATCGGCTATTCGATTATGAGCTTATTTGATAAGACTTATAAAGAACAATGGCATGCTCAGCGCGGCAAAGAATTTCTCAATGTGTTCACAAAAGAGCTTACCCAAAATGCGATAGCAGCTTCTCTTAGGACTCATGAAGCTGCCTCTGCCATTGCCCCGCCGGCTATGAAAAATGCAGCGCCTATTGGCCTTCCTAATATCGGTAATAGCTGCTATCTGAACTCGGTTACTCAAATGATACTATCGATGGACGAGGTGGATAAAAATGAACTGATCGCGACAATCCCGCATAAAGAACTGCGCGATGGGTTTAAGGCTGTGGCAGCTTATGTCAAGAAAAGTGATGCCACTACTGATGGATTAATCCCCTTGATGACGGCCCTTAGAGATTCCATCTTTAAATTAGGCCTAAATTATTTCCCTAAAGAAAGTCAGACTGAGCAGCAGGATGCGCAAGAGTTATTAAACGTGGTTTTAGATGGATTATTCGTTCATTTCGATAGCATGGCAAAGGTCAATGGTCGTGATCGGGATCAATTCAAAATTAATCACACTGCCGAGAATGTCACAATGATCCCTTTGGCTGTGCAGCCAGAAACCTTTGTTCAAAGATGGGTTCCTTTTGCACAGCAATCTATCGACAGTAAGTTGCAAACCTATTGTAATGAAACTATCAATAGCCCGGATGGAGCAAGAAACTTTAGCAAGCTTGATGGGGCTGAAGCCTCTGTTGGCAATTTTTCGATCAATAAAAGAATTTGTGAAATACCACCAAAGTATTTATTCATGCATATGGTTAGGCAGGATTTTTCGACTGGTGTAGCGCGAAAGGTCACTTCAAGAGTTAATTTACCGGATCAGTTAGATCTTTCCAGCATTGCGACGGATGAAATTAAGGAAAAGTGCAAGGGAAAATTGATGTATGAACCTGCGGGAGTTGTTTTCCATTATGGAAATCAGCCTACATCAGGACATTACACTGCCAACGTTAAGAAAGATGGCGCTTGGCACGATTGCAATGATTCTGTTGTGAATCCGATAGGCTTTAACTCCATCGACAACCGAAATTCCTATGTTGTCATGTTCAAGAGAAAGGAAGTCCAGGTTTAATATTAAGATAGCTTATGTTCCTTGTACCGCGGCAGCGGTCAACAGAAATTAGCCCCGCGTGAAGGAGCCGCAGGCGACTGAACGTGGGGTCAGATAAATAATGGAACCTAGCCGCGGTAGCGGTGTAAGAGAACGTTTTCGTGGTGAACGATTTCTTACACCGCTACCGCGGCTAGGTTCTTTGGCTATCAGACCCCCTTCACGCGGGGCTAATTTCTGTTGACCGCTACCGCGGTATAGGGTTATAAGCTACATTTACCCAAAGAGGGTCAGCTGGATATCGTTTTGCAAAACTGTTGGCTTTGGACGTGCTTGGCGCTTAGGCTTTGAGGGTTCAAAAGCGCTTTTGCGGTTGGCATTGGCTTCAAGGTCCAATAAGATGTCTTTGGCCCTGTTGACAACGTCCATCGGCAGACCTGCCAGCCTTCCCACATGGATTCCATAGCTTTTATCCGTGTCCCCGCGAATAATTTTACGAAGGAAGATGACATTATCGTCGCTTTCATGCACTGCCACAGTATAATTCACGGCTCCGGGGATTTTTGCTTCCAATTTTGTAAGCTCCCAGTAATGGGTGGCAAAGAGCGTCTTGGCCATTTTTCCTTCTGCCGTGAGCAAGTATTCTGCTATTGCCCATGCTATCGAGATGCCATCGTAGGTACTTGTTCCACGTCCGATCTCATCCAGGACAACAAGCGAACGGTCTGTCGCGTTATTTAAAATGTTAGCTGTTTCAGTCATTTCCACCATAAATGTTGACCTTCCTCTAGAGAGGTCATCGCTGGCACCAATTCTTGTGAAAACTTTATCGACAATTCCGATTTCGGCGTTTTGGGCAGGAATAAATGCGCCCATATGCGCCATGATCACAAGCAAAGCGACTTGCCGGATATAGGTAGATTTTCCGGCCATGTTCGGTCCTGTGATCAGCAACAACCTATTATTGTCTGTATCTAATAACGTATCGTTAGGCACAAACGGCTCACTGGTATTTAAAACCTCAATAACCGGGTGCCTGCCATTTTTTATGATGAGTGAACTGCTCATGTTGACAGTGGGACGGATGTAATTTCGTTTTCGGGCAGCAAAACCTAGCGATTGCAGACAATCGATGACTGCCAAAGCTTGCGCGATCGCTAAAATTTGTTGTGAAAAACCGGCAATGTGAATACGTAGTTGGCCAAAAAGCTCGCTCTCCATAGCAGCCATGCGCTCTTCAGCATTAAAGACCTTGTTCTCATAGTCTTTAAGTTCCGGAGTAATAAATCTTTCAGCATTAACAAGGGTTTGACGCCGCAGGAAAGTTTCCGGAGTCCTATCCGCTTGTCCCTTGCTAACTTCAATGTAATAGCCAAAAATCTTTGTAAAACCAATTTTAAGGGTTTTTATGCCGCTGGTTTCACGCAGTTGCGTTTGATACTGAGCGATCCAGGATTTGCTGTCGCGGCTAATCGTACGAAGCTCATCGAGTTCCGCATGATAGCCCATACGAAATATTCCGCCTTCATTGATGCGTAAAGGGGGTTCATCCACTATTGCTCTGGCGATGAGCTGCGTAATTTCCGGCAGGGGATTTATCAACCGTTCTTTTTCAGAAATGAGATCGCTATGATCTTGATAAGATTGTAGTAGTGCTTTGAGGTGGGGAATTGGTTCCAGAGAATTTTTAAGGGCTAGAAGATCGCGCGGCGTACAGCATCCGGAACTAATACGCATTGTCAAACGTTCAAGGTCGCGCACACCTTCCAGCTGCTGCCTTAAATCCGTAAGATTTTGTGATGCGGCAGCGAATGCGGCAACGCCATCTTGACGCTGAAATATCAGTTCTGGTGATAAAAGAGGTTGCTTGATCCATTGGCGCAGTAACCTTCCTCCCATGGGAGTCAATGTTTCATCGAGAACACCTAGAAGGGTACTTTTTTTGCTGCCTTCATTTAGCGGTTCGGTCAGCTCTAAATTTCGCTGGGCGGCACGATCTAAAGACATGTATTGAGATGTTGAATAGGTGCTGATCTGTTCGATGTGGTCGATATTTAAGCATAAGATCTCTTTTAAATGCTTAAGCAGAGCTCCTGCTGAATTCACGGCAGCATTCATGCCTTTAAGCCCAAATCCATCAAGATTGTGAACTTTAAAATGCGAAACCAAAAAGTCATAACAGCTTGGACTGTCAAAATACCAGTCGTCAACGACATTCAGGAGAAAGTTATGGCTTCTTTGAAGTTCATCGATCAGCATTTTATGCTTTTCGCTTAATCGCCGGGGGATCAAGAACTCGGAAGGGCAAATTTTAGAGACTTCATTCAAAAGCTCTTGCTCCTGAGTAAACTCGATAGAGCGGAATTCTCCGGTCGTCAGGTCTAAAAACGCCAGACCGAATGCGCCTCCGAGGCTAATGATACTGGCAAAAAAATTATTGCTCTTGTCGTTAAGAAGCGACGAGTTCATCACGGTTCCAGGAGTGACGACTCTGACAACTTCCCGTTTGACAAGACCTTTTGCAAATTTTGGATCTTCAGTCTGTTCAGCGATGGCAACGCGCAGTCCTTTAGCAATTAGCTTATCGATGTAAGTTTCGCTTGTATGCCAAGGGATGCCGGCCATTGGAATATTTTGCCGTTTTGTCAACGTCAAGTCTACTTCGCGGGCGAGAATTGCGGCATCTTCATAGAAAGCCTCATAAAAATCACCCATCCGGAAAAGTAAGATCGCCTCTCCGGCAGCCTTTTTACAAGCATGCCATTGGGCCATCATGGGTGTCAGTTTGCTTTCGTCCAAAATGTCTGTTTCTGAAGGAATCATTGGGTTAAGCCTTGATTTGAGGAAAATCGAGTCTACCAATAAACTGTATTTTTTGGTAGACTGTTGTCCAATATCTCAATGTCAAGGAGCCGATGATGACAAACAAAAAAACTATGAAACTGTTGCTTTCTAAGCCACGGGGGTTTTGTGCAGGGGTTGAGCGCGCTATTGAAACTGTAGAAAAAGCTTTGACTATCTGGGGTGCGCCGATTTATGTGAAGCATGAAATTGTCCATAACAAGCATGTTGTCGATGATTTGAAAGCCAAGGGAGCAATCTTCATTGAAGAGATTGGAGATGTTCCTGTAGGCTCGCGGTTAATTTACTCGGCCCATGGGGTTTCACCGGCAGTCAGGGAACAGGCCCGTGAAAGGCAATTGATCGAAATCGATGCGACTTGCGGCCTTGTGACCCGCGTACATTCCGCTGTAAAAAGATTTGCTAATCAAGGTTATCAGATTATCCTTATAGGCCACCATAACCATGTAGAGATCATTGGGACCGCTGGAGAAGCTCCTGAGGTCACAACAATCGTTGAATCTGTTGATGATGTCGCCAAGCTTGCTTTTGATAAAGATGAAAAGTTGTTTTATATCACTCAAACGACTCTTAGCCTGGATGATGTTAAAGAAATTACTGAGGCGCTTATCAATAAATACCCAAGCATCATCACATTGCCAAGTTCATCGATTTGTTATGCGACAACCAATCGCCAAATGGCTCTGCGCGAGATTACAGGTGAAACTGATCTTGTGCTTGTGGTTGGAGACCGTCAAAGCTCAAATTCTAATCGCCTGCACGAGGTAGCTTCTAAGCGAGGCATCGCATCATTCTTAATTAATGATGAAACTGAAATAGATCCTAAGTGGTTTATAGGCGTGAAAACCATTGGATTGACAGCAGGCGCATCGACTCCCGAAGATATCGTTCAAAAATGCATTCATAAGCTTATTGAACTGGGCGTTTCAGACGTTGAAGATGTTGTCTTTACAACAGAAGATGTCGTCTTTCAACTGCCTAAGCCCATCGTCCAGGCGCTTTAAGTAATCAGGCCGTCTCGGCCCGATCCTGGTATCAGGCCGAGACGGCCTGATTACTCTATTGCGGACTCAGATACCTCTTTAGTTCTGTTTCTAAGTCCTGGATATTTACCACCATGTCGTGGAAATTTGCTTTATTTCCTTTGCATCGCAAATACGTGTGATCCAGGTTTAGCTGCTGGCTGATGGCCCAAAAGCAAAAGGACCAATGCCAAAGTTTTAAGGGTGACAATTCGATGATTTTCGTTCCAGGCCGGCAAAAGACAGTATTGGTTAAACCTGCTCCATGAGGGCCTATAATTATTTCGGCGGAAGCAAACAAATTTACTTGCTCGATCACGCTTAGGTTTTCTAAGAGTATAAATTCAAAACCGTACGATTGTAACATTTTCATCAGCTTATCTTCATTCAAGACACGCCTTTTATCCGCCAACTTTCTAGAGATATACAGTCTTTTGTTCGTGACCTTTGGTTCTTCCAATAAAAACTTCCTGCGCAAAAATTCAATGTTACTTAAAGGGGCACATAGAAGCATGTGATCATCTTTATGCAGACAATTTGGCATAGATACGATGGTAGGGACAATCAATGTTTTTGCTTGTATATGGAGATTTTTTTCCGCTGGAATGATTTTGTCTAAATCAATTCCAAGATGACTGAGAGTTTCCAAACGGAATGAACTTTCTGGAAACGTAGTATGGTAGAAATCAGGGGTCAATCCAGCCTCTTCAATTAATCCGATGCGCGGTAGAACATCGATCATCCAATGATAATAATTGTCACATGATAAGGCGCCAATTTCAGCTACGTCTGCGTCATAGTACTGTGACGAGGTTAAAGACCGCTTGCTAAGAATGCTATGCGGGAGCGAGCTGGGGCCGAATTCATAAGAAGCGTCAGCTAAAAGCAGGTTGTCCTGAGTGAATACAATGCCGTATACTCCATAGCATCGCCCTTGGGGCAGTGTTAGAACACGCGCATCAGGCCAAGGTTTTGGAACTTCATTTGTCACAGGATTCGGAATAAAGGGGAAAGGTTTGATTTTCCTGTGCAATTGAAGATCCTCAGGATGCATTGCACAATGTTCTTCAGCGGTAATAGACGCTATGGGAGGCATATCGGCAAAAAGGCTGTTACCAAAAAAGAAGAGGGAAAAGAAAAGAGGGCGGGCCACGGCTTTTACAAAATAAATCATCTTACAATACACAGGGGCCTCCCTAATTGTTTCCGTCACCTATTTACTGGCAACACTATACTATTTAATCAATCAGTATTGCAAGAAACTAAGAACGAAGGACAACAAGGACTATAACGACATTAAGGACAAAGACCATAAGGACTTTATAGTCCCTTGTCCTTATTGTCGTTATAGTCCTTATTGTCCTTCGTCCTTATTGTCCTCTATAACGCATTTAGCCCTTCCGTTACTTTAAGCTTTGCTTTTTTTTTATGCTTATGTCATAAAATAAATTTCTCTTTTTCTAAGGTTCATGCGGGGGATTATGCGCTTACCACTTTTTGCTCTTCTAATGTCTCTTGGGACTATTGCCCTAGAAGCAAGCGTTCCTTTCTATACAGAGCCTGTACCGTTCAATTTCCATTTAGACGCGGGTTTTCGGGAAGATAACTTAAAATTCCGAGTAGGCCCAAGAACGACAAAATTTGAGGAGGTGCGTCATTTGGATTCCCACAGGGCCCATAAAACACATTCGAAAGTTAAATGGCGCAATCTGAAGATCGCCCAAATTGAAGGTTCCTTTGATTACACCACCCACAACGATTATTATATCCGCGCCAATGCTGATTACGGACGTGTGCTTGACGGATTCGGAAGAGTCACAAACTTTTTCGCCCGCCGCCATCATCACTTTGATGAAGGTTCAGACTACGGAAGTTTTGGAGATGATTCAAGCTATAATGACTCTGGCTCGGGCTCAGGTTCTTCCTATTCAAGGGAGCGCCGCGAATATTCAGAACAGACATCGAGGTCCGAGAATGGCTATGTCGCTGATCTTGTCGGAGGAGTAGGCTGGAAGGTTGTCGGTCTGGACGGCCGCAGTTGGATAGCCGGCTTAGGCGGGTACTCCTATCATCGTCAAAGCTATGAGATGACTCATTTTGAACAGAAATTCGACCTTATCGACTTGGTCAATGTTGGAAAAATTCCGGGGCTTAAAGGGACTTATGTCACTTGCTGGACCGGGCCCTGGCTTGGGGTCGACTACTTATCGAAAATCGAATATGATGTCACCCTTTATGGTTCATTAGAATGGCACTTTGCGAAATTCCGCGCCGATGGCCGCTGGACATATACCGAGGCCTATAATGGTCACTTCCGCCAAAACTCGCAAGGTTATGGAGCTGTGGCACGGATGGGACTTGATTGGACACCCTGCGATAATTGGGCGTTTGGTATCTGCGGAGATTATCAGATCTGGTCGACAAAAAATAAAGGGCGCAATCGCGCTACTGTCGTCAATAATCTGCCTATGGGAGATGAGATCGATTTAACATTCCCTGTAGTGGAAAGAGCTTCTCTAAGGCGGGTCAGATGGAATTCCTACAGCATCAACGGTCTGGTCACTTATCGTTTTTAAGGCATTCAACAATGTAATCTGCCACTTTAGGGGAGTATAAAGGCCCTAAGTGGCCCAGATTATTAAACACCTTAAAATTATGACCTTCATAGAAAGCCTTGTTTTCCGAGACAATTAAATCCTTTCCGCAGCCAATGTGGTGCCATTTTGTCCCGGACTTTCCTTGGACTTTTTCCTCAAGATTTTTAACCCAGGGTCCATTATGGGTCATTTCTTTAACGCACGGGCAAAAAGTACCGGCTTTAGCAACCTTCGTCCCTTTTAGAGGGGAAGCTATTGTGACCACATTATCAACCTGCACGTCTGCATCTTCAGAGAGATTGACGGCATAATTTGAGGATACAAGTCCACCCATAGAATGCCCGACAAGGTTAATTTTCAATTTTTCACCCGCTGGGATCATCTTGCGGATAGTCTCTATCTGTTTTCCCAGCCTTTCTGTATATGTTTCAATCGAATGGAACGGATGCCCTAAATTTATAGTAAAAATCGGACCTAGCTCCGGATGCTTTGCAAATCGCTGCTTAAGGTAAAGCCAGGCTGTACTATTATGTAAAAATCCATGGACTAATATAGTGACTTTTTTGCAGTCTGGAGGAAGTTTTTTCGGGTTGTAAGCCACTGCAATCGAAGCAAAGGGATAAATGATTGCCGCTAAGATCACAGCGGCAAATTCTTTGATATAGCTCCATATTTTGGACAGGGCGCTTTTTATGGAGTCGGCTTTGGAGTAGTGCACAGCTTTTTCCTGTGAAAATTGCTTATGCTCTGCATGCGGATAAGCCGGGGGATTAGTTTCATTTTTTATATTCATAGCCACTTAATTATTAAGATATTATATTTAATATACATTTATTTTACCTTAATAATTTATAATGCGCAAGATCGAATATATATTTTATTAAATGAATTAGATTCAAGAAAAATATATGTGTTTTCATCTCAGCGTCTCTACGTTCTACTGATTTTTAACGCAGAGATGCCCTATCCTTGGTGGCACCCTGTTCAGGAAATAACTTTCTTCGACTCCTTCTAAGGGAAGTTATTTGGGAGATCATGAACGTGCCCAAGTCCAATAATTACCCCTGAATTATAAATAAAAACAGGATGAGCAGGATAGGCAGGATAATAAAGATAAAATTTATGCGATTTTCAGTAAAAAATGAATACATTCTTCTTATCCTGCCTATCCTGCTCATCCTGTTCTTTTTCTTTATGTTAAACGCTGAGGTGCCCTATCCCTAGTGGTACCCTGTTCAGGAAATAACTTTCTTCTTTTCCTTCTAAGGGAAGTTACTTGGGAGACGCAGGAGACGCAAAGACGCCGGAGAGGAAAAAATTCAAAAAAATTGTTTATGTTCTTTAGGCTTTTTGGACCCCAAATAATTTCTGAAAAAAGTGACCGAAATGGCTTGCTACCTCACCTATTTTTATGGTATAATATTCCTTACAAAGGTCACTATGAACCCCTTCCGCCGCACAAAAAATAACAGCAGCAATACCGCTGTAACAACGCGCAGGCTTAGCGACTTGCTGCCGCAGCAGCTTTCCTCACTTGAAGGGATGCATCATAGACGTCCAGACTTGGTCCTAGCGGCATGGCCGGAGGTCATTGGGCAGCAATTGGCAGGCATGACTACAGCCCTCTCTTTCCATGAAGGGGTTCTAATCGTAAAGGTTAAAAGTTCAACTCTCCACAGCTTGCTGATACACGACAAACCAAGAATTATTAAGAGTTTGAAGATTAAATTTCCGCAGGTCCAGTTTCGGAATATCATATTCCGTATCGGTTAAACAAAACAATTGTAGGTTCGCTAGATGACTAATGACACATTAGATTCAGAAAAGCCAAAGGTGTTTGAAAAGGAATACAACGCCAGTTCAATCACGGTTTTAGAAGGCCTTCAAGCGGTGCGGGAACGCCCCGGTATGTATGTCGGGGATACCGGCAGCAATGGCCTGCACCAGCTGGTCTATGAGGTCGTCGACAACTGCATCGATG
>Ga0207062_1071_pt1 | contig 24370 bp, 22 predicted proteins | sample Alteio_BWMinCont_28_FD_153266 | JGI IMG/M metagenome (GOLD analysis project Ga0207062, IMG submission 153266) | Enriched cells from forest soil in Barre Woods Harvard Forest LTER site, Petersham, Massachusetts, United States -... | ecosystem: Environmental > Terrestrial > Soil > Temperate forest >... | reverse complement strand
GATTCTTTCATTTCTTCTTTAATCGAATCTATCAAGCACATTTTCAATGGTGTTCGCGTTGGTGCGAAAGCTGAGAATTGTGTTAGAGAAATGGATGCTGTTCGTGGCCAAGCGCATTTAGAAAAACAGAAAGCATTTGAAGCTTCGAAATTAGGTCAGGCCTATAAAGCTGGAAAATTCGTCGGTGAAACTGTATTGGATAAGTACATAGCAGCTAAGGAAATTTTGCTAGCAATGGGCGGATAATTAGGTCAGGGGTGTAAACCCAAAATCTGCCTAGAGTGCCTATCGTGGGCCGCAGCTAGTGTGTCAAGCACTAGGTGCGGCCCATTTTTTTTATACATGTATTACAGGTTGAGGATTTTCTTAATAGAAGACTTAATTTAAAAAAAATCGCATAAAGTAGTTGCATTAAATTATTAATTGTCTTAAAATAGATACATGCAACAAGTTTGCATTATTAATAATAACCAAAAAAAGGATAAATAACATGGATGCAGTAACATTACAAAATAACATTAACGTATTTGAAAACTATACTAAAATGATCAAGAATTCTCCTGACGTTCAAGAGAAAGTTAAAGCCGGAAAAATCACTCTCGGTGTAAAAGGCGATACTCTTGTAGTAGTTAACTACGGTGATTCTTTCATTTCTTCTTTAATCGAATCTATCAAGCACATTTTCAATGGTGTTCGCGTTGGTGCGAAAGCTGAGAATTGTGTTAGAGAAATGGATGCTGTTCGTGGCCAAGCGCATTTAGAAAAACAGAAAGCATTTGAAGCTTCGAGATTAGGTCAGGCCTATAATGCTGGAAAATTCATCGGTGAATCTGTATTGGATTTCATGAAGCGTTACGAGAATGCTTGTGGCGGATAATCAGGTTCAAGGGATAAACCCCAAACCTGCTGTCTAGTGTGTATATGATGGGCCGCAACCAGTGTTTCACTGGTTGCGGCCCATTTTCTTTAAGTTTTTTCGATACTAATTTAAAAAATTAAAAAAAATCGCATAAAGTAGTTGCATTAAAGTATTAAATGTATTAAAATAAAAGCATGCAAATTGATTTGCATAATAAATAATAACCAAAAAAAAGGATAAATAACATGGACGCAGTAACATTACAAAATAACATTAACGTATTTGAAAACTATTCTAAAATGGTCAAGAATTCTCCTGACATTCAAGAGAAAGTTAAAGCCGGAAAGATCTGTCTCGGTGTAAAGGGTGATAGCCTAGTCGTAGTTAACTACGGCGATTCTTTCATTTCTTCTTTAGTCGAATCTATCAAGCACATTTTCAATGGTGTTCGCGTAGGTGAGAAAGCTGAGAAGTTTGTTAAAGAAGTTGACGCTGTTCGCGCTAAAGCGTTTTTCGAAGCTCAAATAGCAAAAGATAAAGCTGAAGCTGCTTTTGATGCTACTTTCCTCGGTAAGATCTGCAAGGCTGGAAGAGCCTTTGATGATGCATGTGCAGAACTCCGTGACAATAGAGTTTTCTAAGCCAGTATAAATCTTTAGTAAGATGTCTTTTGAGGCCGCTTTGGAAATCTTCCAATGCGGCCTTTTTTATTTACGTAGAATCTTGAATCTTTCAATTCTTAGATTGATTTTTTCTTATAACTTTGTCATAGATGGGTTATACATTTTCACTTGGACTTCCACAGGAGGTCTGAAGAGAAAATTGCTGTTTTCAGGTAAAAATCAATAATTAGGAGGAAAATTATGACTCACGATCATAGTCATCATGGCGGACACTGTTGTTCTCACGATTCACATTGCTGTTCACATCATGGTTCAATGGACCATTCCCACGATGATTCTTGCCATGCCCATCATCATCATTGCTGTTCTGAGCATGAGCATGATGATTTCTATGCCCAGCTTATTGAGATGGCGGATGAGGCTTGGATGGAAGTCTTAAAATGCAAAATCAAAGAGGAAATAAAGAATAAAACCGGGACGCATTTGGATGAACTTGCCAAGATTGTTTCTGATGCCAACCACTACCGCTGGAAACACAAAATGGAAGCCCGCAAAGGCGGCGGTGATTTTAAAGAGAAAGTCCGCAACTTTTTCGATAGAACGAGCAATAACAAAGGATAGCTTGTGACCTGCTGTCTATAGTTCGGAAATGTTTATGCAGCTTTAGGCATTATACCTCTTACCATTACTATAGAGCCTCAGCCCCGAATGGGGCTAATTGTGTAAAGCCCATAGTGTAGCCCCGATAGGGGCAAACTATGGGTATGGATAAATTAAAATGTAAGCCCCAAAGGGGCGGATTGTGTAAGCTGCGAAATTCGTTCTACAAAATCTGTACCGGCTGCACAAGCCTCCCCTTTGGGGCTTATATTTTAATTCATTTGTACCCATAGTTTGCCCCTATCGGGGCTACACTATGGGCTTTACACAATTAGCCCCATTCGGGGCCTTATCATAGGATATTATGCATCAAGCCTCTTACAAATTGTCCGAACTATAGGCTGCAGGCCACATAGTAGTTAGCTCAACATCTCTACGATCTGGAAGCGATTGCCATCCTTATCCTTAAATGTCTGCATCCTGACATGGCCGGGGACTTCAATGATATCGCCAATAAATGAGGTGCCTTTTTTGGCCATATCGGCTTTTGCGGCATCAAGATTTTCTACTGTAAATGTGACGACAGCATTTTGACCCGGCTTGACATCTTCTTCATCGTTAATTTGCGCAATGCCAAGTAATGATCCGCCTTCCATGCCGGACATTTCTGCCCAGTGATATTCTTCGGAATATTGGGTTAGCTTTAGCCCTACTACATTTTCGTAGAATTTTATTGCGGATTTTAAATCCTTAACGACTATCCAAGACATCTGGATTGCTTTGACTTTGCTCATCTTTTTCTCCGTTTAATACAGTGATTATCTATCATCGCCAATGTCTATAAAATTGTCACGAATAATCTTATTGGACGGAGTATCTTTACAAGAGATTTAAGCTCCTGTATAATCGAGCTCAGTTTTAAGAGGATATATGTTGCGTTGGATCATTGCGGTTGTTCTTTGTCAAAGTTTGTCGATCTTTGCCACGCCTCTCCAGATTGAGATTGATGCGGAAGCGGCCATCCTTGTGAACATGGATTCTAATGCCATTCTCTACGAGAAAAATGCTTATCAGCTGTTCCACCCTGCCAGTACCACTAAAGTGGCCACTGCTCTTTATGCCTTGGCTGTGGCAGGCGATCGGTTAGATAATATCATTGTTGCCGATCGCGAATCTTTGGCCTCGATTTCCCCTGAGGCAAAAAGAAAATCGAATTATATGCTTCCAGCCTATTGGCTAGATAATGACGGGACTCATATCGGGATTAAGAATGAAGAGAAATTCTCTTTAAAAGACCTTCTTTACGGGATGATGGTCGCTTCCGGCAATGACGCATCCAATCTTATCGCCAAAAATATTGGCGGGACAATTCCTTCCTTTATGGAGCAGTTGAATGGGTTTCTTAAAGAGTTGGGCTGTAACAATACGACGTTTTATAATCCGCATGGTCTGCATCATCCAAATCATCTGACCACGGCCTACGATATGGCCTTGATCGCTAAGGAAGCTTTAAAAATTCCTCTTTTCCAGGAAATTGTCACAACTCAACGCTTCATGCGGCCTAAGACAAATAAGCAGGACTCTATCCCCCTGATGCAGACCAACCATTTGGTCAGAAAGGGAAAAGTCTATTATTATCCTAAGGCGATCGGGGTGAAAACAGGTTATGTCGCTGCATCTCAACATACGCTTGTCGCAGCAGCTAAAGATGGCGACCGGACTCTCATTGCGGTGTTGTTCAAATGCAAAACGAGGAAGGATTCTTTTAGTTCTGCAATAAAACTCTTTGAGGCTGCTTTTAATGAACCTAAAGTGGAGCGCATTCTATTTAGGGCTGGAATCCAAGATTTTACTTTGGAGTTGGAGGGCGCTGCAAAACCGGTCAGGGCCTATCTCCCGTTGTCTATCACCATTCAATATTATCCGGCAGAAGAACCTGTCCTCGAGGGTACTCTAAAATGGCATGAACTTTCTCTGCCAATCGAAAAGGGACAGATCATCGGCGAGCTGCAAATCCAAAATGCCAAAGGTAAAATCATCCGGCAAGTGCCGCTGCTAGCCGAAGAATCGGTTTCCGCCACCTGGGCCCATTGGCTAAAGAGCTTTTTTTAGTGGGAGTTCGACCAAACGTAGCTTGGCATTCCAATGCCGAGTGTGGACGTGACGAGATAAACCTTTTGACCCGGTGGTGTATGGATTACAAAGCTTGTTTGTTGGATGTTTTCTATGGGCACTCCATACTCGGCATTGGAATGCCAAGCTACGTTTTGGGCAATCCACGTTTACCGCGGTAAAGACTGCAGGGGCTAACAGCGCCTTTGGAGGGCATGCGCTTGGCTGTAGGGTGCTTGAGAGTTCGATATTTAACATAATGGTGAAGATGAGCCATTGCGAGAGTCTGCCGTTAGCATTTAGGCAAATAAGTGTCTAAATCGTACAGTTTCATCCACTGCATATGAAACTTTCATAATCACAGGAATATGATCGGAGGGACTAGAAGTCCGATCTAGTGTTAGTGGAGAAGGAATAGAAGTCACTACAATAGGCAGTTCTGAAAGAGCTGCAATATGATCCAATTCTCTCTTATGCATGGCTGTTGCAAACCTCGGATCCATTGTTAAATTCGTGGGAGCTCCAGAGCTAAATATTTGGAAGCCCTTATCCTCGAGAAGCTCAAAGCGAGGTTGATAGGTTTCTTTTGAAGCATTAAAATCCCCGCCAAAAATAACATGGTCGCAATCCTTACAGACTTCTTCAATATTCCATAGTATCGATTTGATAGCATCATCTCCAGTTATTGCGCCACTAGCTTGTTTTTGTTTATCCTTTTCTTCTAAATTAAAACCGGCGATATGACCGGAAATAAAAGCAACTTTTTTCTTTGTCTGCTTATCGATGGCTGTTACAATCGCCACGTCTTGGACTTGGGTTTTTCCCGCCATGCAAGGTATCAATTCTAATTTTTTAAACCGTTTTTTGTTAATTGCAATGACTGTATCAGATCCTTCATTGATTTTATCAGGGGTTTTCATACTTAAAATAGGTCTAACGATAGCAAAGTTTTTATTTTCAAAATAAGGCAACAACCTAGAATTTTCTTTAGCCACTTCTTGTAAACAAAATACATCAGCGGTTGAACTGTCAAAATATTTTTCTGCAACTTGTTCTTGCAGTCGATGGCGTTCCTCTTCAATAGCTTGCTTATTTGTATCTACATAATCACCTCCACCTTCTTCCCAAGCCTCAGGAACAAGTTGTAGAAAATCACCTACTCCTTCCCCAATATTGAAGGTACAAACTTTAAATTCTCCTGTGGGAATTTTATGATCTTCAAAATATGCTTTGGAAGCTGCCGAAATACCCATCCCCTTTTGATCTTGGTCATTGAGGCAATACCTTCGTTTCTCCATCATAAGCTTACCAAGAAGGTTTTGCCCCTGCCCCTGTCCATCGCCCCAATAACCATTAGGACTATGGACAACCAAATATCCACTACCCGAGGCTAGTAAAAGTTTTCGTAAATCAGCATTTTCCACTAATCTTTGATCAAGAATATGACTCATCGTATCATAGGCAATTCCTTCCCAGTCCTTAATTTTTTTGTCTTTACTAACATTTGCATATTTTTGAGCTTCAGAGCCGGTCATGGTTGCCATCTTTCTTTTGACTTCTAAGCTTTCAAATTTTGAGGCTTGAAAAGCTGTTTCTGCGCAACTGTATTTAATCCCATACATTGTCACAGGAAAGGGAGAAAATGTTCCTAAAGCAAAACTCACAGGATCATGCGGATTATTGATGACTAAGTAACCTTTAGCTTTAACTCTCTCAGCAATATCGCTATCTTTTACATTTGCGGTTAGCGCTGCGCCGATATCATGGACTGTATTTTGCAATTGTTTTTTGCGAAGCTTTCTTGCTCCCTGACCTTGTGTAAGATTTGTTAATTCAGTTAATACTGATAAATCATCCTTAGAAAGTTGATTGTTATTTGTTGCTGAAGCTAAGACTTTCTTTATAGTTTTGTTTAACTCCGGGTTAACTTTTACGATGCCTCCAGTAATCAAATGGAGGAATTTTCTTCCTGCAATTTCAACACTATTCGGAGCTTTATTTTTATAATCTGAAACTATTTTATTTATATTGGTGTCATTTACTTCCATAATACCTCCACATAATAAAAATGTAACCCCTATTTAAATTTATTATATTATTTTTTATATAAAGTTAGCAATAGGTATTAAAAAAGACGAATAAATAGGCTGTTTTTAATAAAAATTTAACTTTAATGCGATGGTTTTCTTGAGATTCGCAAATAGAATCAATACAGAAAGATGGCCAATTGAAACAATCTTCGAAAAAATCAAAGAAGCTCAAAAAGCTTAATGAACTCCTGTAATGTCAGTTCTTCAGGGCGCGCGAGCACATTACATCCAATCTGCTCCAGGGCCTGGGTGACTTTTTCCGGAGCGGCCAGTTCTTTTAAAGAACCCCTCAACATCTTGCGGCGATGTCCGAATGCTGTGCGCGTTAAATTGAAAAACGCTTCAACATCTGTGACCTTCTCCGGAGGCTTTAAATCAAGGCGGACTACGGCAGAATCAACTTTTGGAGCGGGGAAAAAACATTTGCGGCTGACTGAAAAGGCATAATGGGGAATGCTATAGAATTCTAGAAAGAGGGTGAACGAACCATATTCCTTGCTTTTGGGGCGCGCTGTAAAGCGTCTCGCGACTTCTTCTTGCACCATCACTGTGATAGAGGAACATTGCTCAGGGTTAAGAACGAGCTTTTCGATAATCGGAGTGGTCAGATGATAAGGCAAATTGGCAACGACCTTAAGCTTTTCGCCAGGTTTAAGAAGCGTTTTTAACTTATCCTCTTGAAGAAAGGCCATGATATCTTCGCAAAAAATTTCAAGCTTTTGTCCAGGGCTTTTAAACCGCTCAAGAGCTTTTGCAAGCACATCATCACGCTCAACGGCAATGACTGAAGCCCCTGCATCTAACAGAGCTTCTGTCAAAGAGCCGGGCCCCGGGCCAATTTCCAGGACTGTATCTCCAGGTTCAATCGCTGCGCTTTTGACAATTTTACGGATGATATTGCCGTCGATGAGGAAATTTTGAGACAGTGATTTTTTAGGGGCTCTTCCGATGCCTGTGAGAAAGCCATGAAGATCGCTGGGTTTATACATTGCCATCGTTTTTCTGATATTTACTTCATCGAGAAAGGTTGGAAGTCTTCAGGGATCATTTCTTGAACGTCAAAATGGCGCCTGAGCTTTTTAAGATACGCCGTGGATTCTGCGACAACTTGTTTTTCTAAAAGTGAATTCTTCAATTTGGCTTCGACTTCAGGAAATGCCGGTACGCTCTCAGGTTTATATTCCTTGAGAAAGAAAATGCGGAATACAGTGCTTTTATCGGCTCTGCTTTTTTGAGCGATCGGCTTGCTATATTCTCCGGAGGTTAGCAGTAGGAGGGGTTCTTTATAGGCCGGCGAAATATCCTTTTCGCCATGCTGAAATTCTTCCGAGAGGGTGATTTGGCTGTCTTTGTTCAAAGCTGCCCCAGACTTTATTTTGGCTTCGAGTTCTGAAAGTGGAACAGACTCTTCAGCTAATAAATGGTAGGCGGCATTTGCGGTTTCAGCCCCTAATGATGTATCTTTATTGCGTATTGTCACGACCCGATAGATCCAGGCGGGAGGCTGTTTATTGTCTTTAATATATTCTTCGTAATAGTTGCGTACATCCAAAGGAGTGACATTGCGCATCGCCTTTGAGTTGACACGCACATATAGCATGCGTTGGATCATTAAATCCCCTTGCACAATCGCCACAGCCTCATCAAAGCTCATGCCGATCTTATCGAGATTTCCAATAATATTAGGCCCAAAAAGCCGCTCCATCTCCTGACGCACATCTCCTGAGCTCATCGGCAGTTTGGCTTCTTCGGCATCGGCAACAATTAATTCCTTATCGATCATTTCCCTGAGGACATGCTTCCAGTTGGATATATAAAACTGATAACGCGCCTGGGGGACAGAGGCATATTCAGGAAATTCTCTGTAAAAAAGGATGTCCATTTTTTTCATGAGGTCTATCACAGAGATCGATTTGCCATTGACATTTGCAAGGATGCGGTTATTGACCGTAACATTCTCATTCTTTTCGGAGGCAAGAGAAAACGGCTCTGCAATAATGGACAGAGGAAGGGTCGATAAGGAAAAGGCCGTAAGAAGCAGATGCAATTTCATTGTAAATGGCTATGTCTAGGAAGTTAAAAATAAGCTCTTGTTATACAAGTAAAAAAGTGATCTTTGCTTTATTTGCCGGTATAACACGATCAGAGCAAGATCATATATGATATCTGTTTTATTGACCACTCTTTAAAATAATTGCCGTTCATTCCGGCAATCTTAGAGCCTGTTCAAAATTCCGGGGGCGATTTACGTGTAAAATGTCAGATATTTGAAAAAAATTCAAAAAAAAATTATGTTTTTAAACGACACATTGGTTCTATTCCAAAGTGTTTTTGGGAGCCAAGAGTTTTTCTAGACTCCCTTTCATCACAAACAATAAATTTATAGGTTTATCATGATGAAAGTCAATTTTGCTAAACAATTTCTTACAGCTTCACTAATGGCCTACACCCTCTTTGGATTTTCAATCCAAGCTGAAGCTCAAACTGCAGGATATAATTACTTTGAAGATTATAGTATAGAGAGTCCAACTGCAAGATGTCACCATCATCATTCCGATTGTGAGCGTGGACCTACTGGAGCCACAGGTGCAACAGGTGCCACAGGCGCTACAGGTGCTACAGGAGGAGTGGGTCTAGGTGTTGGCGCCACAGGTGTGACAGGTGCTACAGGCCCCACAGGCGCTACCGGTGCTACGGGTGCCACAGGCGCAACAGGTCCTACCGGAGCAACTGGTGCTTCAGGTGCTACTGGTCCGACAGGCGCAACAGGAAGTGGGGCTATTATCCCTTACTCTTCAGGAACACCTATAACCATGACGACTGTTCTCGGTGGATTAACAAATACAGGATCAGTAATTGGTTTTGGATCATCTACAGGAGATGTTACTATTACCGGCGGCGTAATTGACACGACAGCCATTGCCAATTATGCCTTTTCAATGCCGCGGGATGGAACAATCACATCCATGGCAGCCTTCTTCAGTACTTCAGAAGCATCATCACTTGTCGGCAGTACACTCACAATTACAGCACAAGTGTATCAAAGCACAACACCGGACAACAGCTTCACTGCAATCCCTGGGGCTATAGTCACTCTAGCTCCTCCGTTGACAGGTGTTATAAGCACAGGCGATATAAGCGATGGAATCACTACCGGATTAAGTATTCCTGTGACTGCCGGTACGCGCATTTTAGTGCTGTTTATCGCGGATGTGACCGCCGGCACAGATATTGCGACATCGATCTCAGGTTATGCTAGTGCAGGCCTTACAATAGAATAGGCGCTTTGATCTCAATGAGCGTAGTGATTGCGCCTGTCCTGTCAAGGGCAGGCGCTTTCATTTTTGGAGAAGCGGGCGTTGTAGGCTAAGTGAACTGCATTCAGCAAAGATGCACTGAATGACGGTATCCAAAACGTAGCTCGGCATTCCGATCATGCTTTTCACCTAATCATTTTTTGAAATTGTAAGGCCCGGAGGGCAGACATGTGTAAGCCCAGGGTGAGCGATAGCGAGCCCTGGGATTGTGATAAGAGGCCTAAGTCCCGGAGGGCGCGACACAAAAAGCCGTCCAATTTAGACGTTTCCCGTGTCGCGCCCTCCGGGACTTATTTTGTATTATACATAGCGTCAAGAAAATTGTGTCTCTTCCCCAAATTTTTCACCCTAAATGTGCAATAATCTTTCCACATTTTTCTTCTGAAGTTTCTTTATATTTCTTAAAAAGATCTTTCCATCCATTTACACCTGTTTTTTGATACATTTCATTCTGTCGAGTGTACAAGGAGTACAATATTCTTTCTGCTGATATTTCGTTTTGAAATTGTTCCATTGCTTTGATACGTCTTTTTATTTCTTTATGCAATCTTTCTACCCAATTTGTGGTATACACAAAGCGCCAAAGCTTATTAGGAAGATCCATAAAACTTGTAAGTTTCCTAAAATTATTTTCCCAAAATTGTGTTACTTTTGGATATATCCTTTTCCATTTATCGATAAATTCTTCTAAAGCTTTTTTTGCTTTTTCTTTTGAATCAGCAAAATAGATCTCCTTTAACGATTGGCCAATTTCCTTTTTATCTGAGGCTCTTACCTTATTTAATGAAGACCGACATGCATGAATTATGCAATATTGATACTTTGCATTTGGATATACTCGCGAAATGGCTTCTGAAATACCTGTAAGCCCATCAGCCACAATAAAATCTATTTCATTTACACCACGAGATTTTAGGTCTCTAAATATTTCTTCCCAATTTGATGAACCTTCTGAGCCACCTGGTATCCAAAAACCGATTACTTCTCTATGACCCTCTGGTGTAATTCCTAGAGCTACATAAACAGCTTCTTTTTGCACATTATTTCTTCTGAGAGGAAAATAAAATGCATCAATAAATACCGCAGAATAACTCTTAAGAGGACGATTTTTCCACTTTAGAACCTCTTCATAAGCCACATTTGACATGCGAGCTATTGATGAATGAGATACAGAAACACCAAAATGATTAGCAAGAACATCTTCAATTTTTCTTGTGGATATACCAGTCACATATAATTCATTGATCAATCTTTCCAATGAAGGATCTATACTCCCTTTTGGAAGCAATTCACTTCTGAAATTACTATCTCTAGTTCTTGGAATTTGTAAATCATCAATATCTCCATATATTGAGGATATTTTTCTCTCATAATAACCATTTGCCTTCGTGCTTTGATTCTTATCTAAATGAATTGATCTTTCCTCAAACATCAATTTCTCTAACATATTCTTGAAATATCCACGGATTGTTGATAAAATTACATTGGGTAATGTGCCCATTGAAAGCCTCCTAAAATTTAGCCGTTTGTGGGGGCTTTTCTTTTTACAAGAAAATTCTAAGAGACACAATTTATTTTACACTACCGTATTATATATCTATTCCCAGGGCTCGCTGCGCTCACCCTGGGCTTACACATGCCTGCCCTCCGGGCCTTCAATGATTAGGTGAAAAGCGTGATCGGAATGCCGAGCTACGTTTTGGACTAGCCGGTTTGAAAAGTGACCTGAAAGCCTCTTGTGAACTCGAGACCCAGCATTGGCTTTTTGCCTTCCAGCTGCAATTCAAGAATTTCAATAGCATTTTCACCGCAGGCCACCACGAATCCTTCTTTGCCGTAACTGACAATCGATCCCGGAAGCCCGGAAAGGTTTTTGATGACTCGCGTGCGCTTAATTTTCAGACGCTTATTTTCACCTTTGAGATTGACAATGCTCCAAGCGCCCGGCTCGGGATTGACACCCCGGACCAGATTGTGGACGTCAGAAGCCGGCTTTTGCCAATCTATTTGGCAATTTTCAAGTTCGACTTTTTTAGCAAGGGTCATGAGTGTCTCATCCTGGGCAAATTGGCCAGGGACATCTCCGCTTTCATATTCACGTAAGACTTCCAGAAGGGCATGGCAGCCGGCAACACTGAGCTGATCCGCAAGCTCTCCATACGTCGTGTTTTCACCGATCGGCACACGCGCCACCTTGATGATGTCGCCGGCGTCCATTTTTTTTACCATGTGTATGATGCTGATGCCGGTTTCAGTTTCTCCGTGCATAATTGCCTGCTGGATGGGTGCTGCCCCGCGATACTTTGGCAAAAGGCTATAATGCACGTTGATGCATCCTAAGGGAGGCATATCAAGGATGTGCTGCCGCATGATCTCCCCATAGGCCGCAACGACAAATATATCGGCCTCAAAAGCTGCCAGCGTAGGGGCAAATTCCATGGCAGAAACTATTTCAGGCTGAAAGAGGGGAATGTGAGGGGAGTGCGAAAGTAACGTCTGTTTGACATGCCCCGGCACAGGTTCCTTGGAGCGGCCTTGCGGGCGGTCAGGTTTGGTGATGACAGCAACAACGTTTATCTTATTTTCCAGCAAAAATGCCAGGGTCTCCGCAGAAATCTTTGGGGTGCCAAAGAAGATTACCCTCAAAGCTTTCTTATGATTTCTTTGAGAGGGCATTTTCTTCAAGTTCCAAATTTTCGTCGCTATATTCCTCTTCGCGCATCGCTACAACGCCTTGTAAGCCTAGCAGCCCGCGTTTTGTTTCGCGGCAAAAACTTAACCAGTAAAGGATTTCCGGCAACGGCTCACATTCGTCTTCGATGATTCTCAGCGCTTCGGTAGGGTGCAGCTTGGACCTGAACATTAATGAAAAAGCTTTGCTTAGCTCCTGCCTGGTTTTTAAAGGAAATCCGTGCCGTTTTAAACCGATGATATTTAAGCCGCCATATTTAAATGGAATGCCTGCCCCCAGGGTATAAGGAGGAACATCATGGGTGACACGGCTCATCCCGCCGATCATTGCATAGCTGCCGACGCGCGAAAACTGATGGATAGGCGTAAATGCACTTATGATCGCATAATCATCAACTGTAACATGGCCTGCAAGGGTGGCATTATTGCCAAGTATCGCCCCTTTGCCAACTTTGCAGTTATGGGCGACGTGGGCATAGGCCATGATCAAACAGTTGTCGCCAATAGAGACGACAGACCCTTCTTGGCAAGAAGAATTAATGGTCACAAACTCACGGATTTCGCAGTTCTTACCGATCTTGACGTAAGTTTTTTCCCCGCGGAATTTAAGGTCTTGTGTTTTTGTCCCTATGCTTGCCGAAGGGTAAATTGTCGATCCTTCGCCGATGGTTGTATGGCCATCAAGGTAAGCATGCGACTTGACTGTCACATTGTCTTCCAGAATGACATTTGCCTTGACCACCGCAAAAGGCTCAATAGTGACATTTTTGCCGATAGTTGCGCCGGGCTCCAGGTAAGCTAGGGGGTGGATCTGCTTGTTCTGCTTATTTGTCATGAATTTATTCCAGGTCTAATAGTAAAAATGAATGTCTCAAATTTGGCTTTTGTCGACAAGCGCAAAACCAATTTCTGCTTGTACAGCAATCTTATCGTTGACTAGGGCTGTTGAAAGTATTTTACCGCCTTTGCTGCTAAAGTGAATCCCTTCTCCCTTCAGATAAAGGATATCTCCAGGCCGTACGGGATTACGGAATTTTGCGTTTGTGACGCTTAGCAGCACTGCAATTTTAGTAGTTTCTTCCTTGAGATGGACTAACACGCCGCCGCTTTGCGCCAGCGCTTCCAGTATGAGCACGCCGGGCATGATGGGAGCATCAGGAAAATGGCCTTGAAAAAATGCTTCATTAAAAGTCACATTTTTCTGACCTAAAATATACCCTCGATCCAAGTCGAGTTCTATAATTTTATCGACGAGCAAAAATGGGTAACGGTGCGGTAGGATCTTTATTATATCTTTGATATCGAAAGTTTTTTTGCTTTTTGAATGATCTGCTGACATTAGCAAGTCTCCGTTGTAATGTAGTGATAAAGCTTTTGCGCCAGAGCATAATTACTGGCATGGCCTGAACGTATGGCGATGATGTGCGATTTAATGTTTATACCGATGAGCGCAAGGTCTCCAACCATATCCAGCATTTTGTGGCGGCACATTTCATTTGGAAAAAAAAGTCCATTTTTACTGAGAATAACGTCCTCTTTAATGACGACTGCATTATCCAGGCTCCCGCCTTTGATTAATCCGCGGTCCATCAGATAGGAAACTTCGTTCCACAAGGAAAATGTCCTGCAAGAGGAAAGCTCATTTTTAAAATTGGCCGGGGTGATCGTTGTCGAATGAAACTGCTCGCGAAGGGCTTTGCATTCTGGGTAACTAAGGGTATAGCTGATGCGATATTCGTCAGAGGGCAACGCGACCAGATGGATATCGCCTTCAGAAAAGTAAAGCGGTTTTTTTAATTGGACGACTGGAATCGTCGCACTCTGTTCTTTAATCCCTGCCGATTCGATCATCTCCACAAAAATATCTGAACTGCCGTTGCCTACCGGCGGTTCGAATGTCGAGACTTCAATGATCAGATTGTCGATTTCGTAAGCTTGCACAGCCGCGAGCACATGCTCGATGGTTTGAATACGGATATTGCCGATACCGATGGTTGTACTGCGTGCGGTATCGCAGACATATTCTAAAGTCGCGGGAATTGTGGGCTGACCGGGCAGATCAGTACGTTTGAATAGGATGCCTGTGCTTTCTTTGGCAGGCACAAAACGCATTGTGACCCCTTCGCCGGTATGAATGCCGATGCCGGAAAATGAAACGTCCTTTTTTAGCGTTTTCTGCTTTCGGTAGGTAGTTTTAAGAGCGGGATTGACGTTCAGCATGTTCTCATTCTTCAAAAGGGTTCACTCAGGAAATCCATGAAACTATGGGTTTCTAAGTTTATGCTGCCACAAGATTAATGCACCCTGCTCATTTTAATCAACGCCATTTTGGATTAAAGGTTTTTTCCTGATGATTAAAAATCTATTTTCAAAAAGCTTGCAGCAAAACCCATAACATCCTGTGTTGACATTCAACATTGAACTATCATAAAGTTACATCATAAAATAAATGGAGAGAACACAATGGAGCCGACTCAGATAAATAATGTTAACAGCTCTCAAAATTCCACAGAATTAAAGGGAGATGAAGCTCAAAAATATGCGTCACAGAACGAGAATATGCGTGTTCTATCAAATCAAATTCTTCCTATGGCGTTGCTCAACCAAGGTGTATCGTTAAACGATTTTTACTGTGATGGAATTAAGCTAACAGTTTTAAATTACACCCCATTTAAAATACAATTTAACGAAGAAAGAATTCTGTCGGTCAATAATTGTTCCATCGCCGCTTTCACGAAGGATGATTGCCAAGTCATCGCATATCAAGTTAATGGAAGTCCCAACTTGATTTGTTTTGAAAGCAAAGATCTTGACAAAGACCTCTCTTCAAGGTTTTTTGCAAAAATTGATTATAGAGAAGTAATAGAAAGAATCAAGAAAAATTTAAATATTGTAACTCAAAATGACATTAGAACAGCCTCAGGAAAAATAGCATTGAAAGAACGGGCAAACCTTAGGAACGCCGCCCTTTTATTACTACATGGTCAGAATGATGAAAAGTCGACTTTAGCTGTAATTAAAAAAGATGTTATTTTAACAATAAATTCTATTATTCATAAATACCTACAATTTCTTGATTCAGAATTTCCGCAGTCGCAATTTTTGGCGCGCGCAAAGATGCTCTCAGATGTAAATGGAAGAATCAAACTTTAAGTAACACAGTTAGAAATACGTTGGCATATAAAGATGCAGATTATGATAAATACGCGGATTGTGAGTTATATGCTAAGTGTTTTATTGTTGTCCAACCTGTCTGTATTAGCGGATACAGATGAGCCTGATGTCAATAAGGAAGAGTTTGCAAAGAGCCAATCAAGCGATGTGCATGGTTTTTTTGATCTCTCTATCAAAAATGATTATATCACTCCTAGGGGTCTTTTAGTCAGTAACACAGGTTTGACAATTCAAGTGCTGGCAGGAATAACACTGGATGTTTACAAAAACCCCTGTGGATGGCTCTCTCAAGCCTCTATCACTATGGGTGTCTGGAATGATATTTGGACCAAACAAGGCGATCCTTACGTCGGTGGATGGAATGAATTAGACTGGTTTGTCGGTGTCAACACTTTGATTGCCAAAAATTGGCTGTTTGAGGTCCAATACCTCCAATTTGTTAGTCCTCCTCATCACTTCACTCCGGAAAATAATATTGAATTCTTCCTTGGCTATGATGACAGCAGCTGGGGACGTCCTGTGGTCTTTAATCCCTATGTGAAATTCTTTTGGGCATTCTCCGGTGACTCTACTGTCATTGTGGGGCGTCATGGCCATACTTATGATGTTGAAATCGGCCTGGTACCCACTTTAGAACTTAAGAATTTATGCGTTCCAGTTATCTTGACTGCCCCAACTTGGATCACAGTTGGGCCACCCTCATTCTGGAATGGCGGAACTCTTGGTTTAAAAAATAAGAAAGTTAATTTTGGCGTCTTTTCAACGGGCCTCAATGCGAAATTCCCCCTCACATTAATGCCAGCTAGGTTGGGAAATTGGTATTTTGATATTGGCGGGCAATATTATTACCTAATTAATGACAACTTGCTTCAGGCTCAGACGATTACTCTAGGAGTGCCCACATACAAGCATGGCCATCGCAATATTGGTGTAGCCACTACAGGAATAGGTTTCAGCTTCTAATGTTAGGGTCTAAGTTGCTGGAGACAGAAACAAAAAACATATATAATGTTGCTAATTTGCAATTGAAAATTGTATCCTGTGGAGGCGATTGATGAAAAAATATATTTTGGTTCGTTTTGTTTTTACAATAACTGTAATAGTCGGATTTGCGGCAGAAATTCAGACCAGCGAATTAAAAAATTCTACCCAACAGACGTTAAGCCCTGCCAAAAGTGATGAAATACAACAAACAAACCACCATCGATTTGCAGCTTTGAAAAAACTAAATTTACCCATTGGACAGTATGTCGTAATAGGTAGTGGACCTCTTGGTATTCGAAATCTGAGGGAGATTGGCGACATCGATATTGTTGTAGGTCCCGAACTACAAAAGATCCTTGCAGCAAAATATGGTGTGACTGATGACGGTCAAGTAAAAAAAATCGTTTTTCCTGAAGACGATATTGAAGCGTTCTGGGAGGGGTCATTTTACACACAACAAAACGATGATTGTGCGCCAACTATGGCCGAAATTATTGCTCAAGCAGAAATCATTGATGGCTTGCCTTTTGAATCGCTTGAACACGTTCTTTATTTCAAGCGTAAAATAAAAAGGGACAAGGACTTAAAAGACATTCTTTTGATTGAAGAATGGCAAAAAAACACACAATCATGCTCATATAAATTGATTAGTGAATGGGATCAGGCTTGGGCTGAAACGAAGGGCATTTTTTAGAGAAAATTCGATTAAATTTTTACCCCTAGTTTTGTTACCAGTTAGTCCAAACCTCTTATTCAGCCTCGAATGAGGCGATTTGTATAAAGCCCATAGTGTAGCCTCGATAGAGGCAAACTATGGGCTTTACACAAATCGCCTCATTCGAGGCTAGGGACATGATAAAAGCTTCGGCAATGAGTCTTCATTTCTTCATATTTTATATTGTAAATAAAAAATAATATTCTAAGGCAGTGTTTCCAACAACTCTATTGTTATAAATGTGGTTTGTGGTGGATTTTGGAAGACAGATCCGCTAAAGGCTGTTCCCAATTGAAAAGTACCAAAACCAGTATTGATTACAGAAAGTATATCACCCACATTCAATTCGAGTATAGCGGAAGCAGAGTTCAATTGAGCAGGATATGTTACAGTATTGTTATTGGAGTCTAAATGTGTGCTGTTTTCAAAGGTAATGAAGGGCTCTGAATAACTGCTGTTGATGTTCAGGCCAAATACTACATTATTTGTTGCTCCCTGGACAAAGCCAAAAATTCCATAGCTAACAAGATAAACACCATCAGATTGTATCGTGAAGGTATTACCATTATCCAGTATACCGGAAGCAGTAATTGTTGAGTTTGGAAAGTGTACTGTTGAGAGCTCACTTATGGCAGTACCTGATACAAGGCTATATTTTGAGAGATAGGCTAAAGCAACCGACCCTGTAGCACCTGTAGCACCTGTAGCTCCTGTAGTACCTGTAGCTCCTGTTCCACCTGTAGCTCCCGTAGGACCTGTCGCTCCTGTTGCGCCTGAAGCTCCTGTAGCTCCCGTAGGACCTGTCGCTCCTGTTGCGCCTGTCGCTCCTGTTGCGCCTGAAGCTCCTGTAGCACCTGTAGCTCCTGTCGCTCCTGTTGCGCCTGAAGCTCCTGTAGTACCTGTAGCTCCCGTAGTGCCTGTCGCTCCAGTTGCACCTGAAGCTCCTGTAGTACCTGTTGCACCTGTTGGACCTGTAGCTCCAGTTTTACCTCTACAATGAGATGGTCTATGTTTATGACCATGATGACTTACTCCGCCTTTTATTAGGGTATCATCATCATTTCGTATATCTACATTCTTAAAGTTACTTTGGCTGTCATTAGCAGAGAGAAGAGCTAGGGGCATAAATAGTATTATCACAAGAATCCTCATGAAATCATTAAATCCTTGAATTTTCATCTTCTACCTCCAAAATAGAATTGGGCACGCTTAAAAAAAAGTTTATTATTTTTTTAATAATATTCATTTAAAATGATTAAGTCAATTTTATTATTTAGATCTGTTGTACCCTCTTGGAAAAAGCCCCCTTTTTTTTGTCTTCATGCTTGAATTTCCTAATCTACTTACGCGCCTACCTTTACGCCAAACTACACGGCCAGATTGGCTTAAGGCGCATTGCGGAAATTTCGGTTTTAAACATCAAAAACAAATCAAAGCCCCAAGGAGGGGCGACAGATCTCTTGCCCCGGATGCAGCCCCAAGGGGGCAATCCGGGGTTATCTACATAGGTTTTTTCACGTCAGAAATCATATAGTCTTCTAAGCATGTCTAGCAACGATCCTAACATGTCAATGCCGGCGTACATAACCCCGGATTGCCCCATTGGGGCTGCATCCGGGGCAAGAGACCTGTCGCCCCCTTGGGGCTTTGATTTGTTTTTGATGTTTTTCCCATAGCTTGCCCATTCTGGGCTACGCTATGGGCTTTAGACCTGCCGCCCCATTCGGGGCTGAACAAGAGAATATATCTTGATACAAACCCTGAAAACTGATATTACTTTTCTTCGAAAAACACAATTAGAGGTTGTATGTCAATAAATTCCAGTACTTTGATTGTACCATATAAAATAAGTCAGCAACCCGATTTTGCAGGATTGAAAAATCTTGAAGAAAAGATGAATCAAGCGCTTATTGACCAGCCAGAAGCTGTGAACTGTGTTGCAGAGATGATTAAGCGAATTAGAACGGGATTTTACGATGAAGCAAAACCACTAGGGGTATTGGTGTTTGCTGGCCCTACAGGCGTAGGAAAAACTGAACTAGCTAAAATGACTGCCTATGAGATGGGCGTTCCTTTACACAGATTTGATATGTCAGAGTTTTCCGAACGCCATAAAGTTAGCCGTTTACTTGGGTCTCCTGCTGGATATGTCAATTCTGATCAAGGTGGAGAGCTAGTCAATAAGTTAAAAGCTACACCTGAATGTGTTGTTTTATTTGATGAAATCGAAAAGGCTCATCCCGATATCCATAAAATTTTCTTGCAACTTTTTGATGAAGGACGCCTAACGGATTCCATGGGGCAAGAAGTCAGGGCCACTAAGGCAATTTTTATTCTTACAAGCAATCTTGGTTCTCATGAAATCTATCAACAGATGCAAAGGGGAGTGCAGAATAATTTAGATGAACGCTTAAAAGCCCTCTATATTCGAACTTTTTCCATAGAGCTCTATAATCGATTTGACAAAGTCATTGTTTTCCGCCCTCTCACTAACTCCGCAATGGAAAGGATTGTAGAGAAATATATGAGGATCCTTAAGGATAACCTTGCGAAGCGCACACTCGAAATTACCTGGGATCAACAGGTTGTCGTTCATCTATCAGCTCTTAACGTGGATGTGAATTTGGGGGCTCGTGACATACATAGAAAAATCAAAGAATATGTGCTGCCTAAACTTACAGCAAGTCGTATAGAAGGAAAAATCTTACAGACAGATGTTAAAATCCATTTGAAAATTGTTAATGGGCAATTAGAGCTTGCTATCTTAGATAAAGGAAAAGCAGTTATAGATCCACAACATATTCAGGAGGCCGTTAACCCAAAAAGTATTTCTAAGAGAAATGAGGCTATTACTTTAAAGGATGGAGTAGTTTATCTGGATTTTAGTACTAAAAGGCCGCTAAAAGAACTCGAAGGAAAGTATGTTTGTAGAATGAATCCTAATGAAAAGGGTGATCGCTCATATATAGATGACTGTATAAAGATAGCCTATGTCACTTCTACAGGAGAAATTGTATACGAAACTAATGAGCGATTCATACATAAAGGAGGGTGGGAACCTCTTTATTTATCTCCGAAATGGAACGATGGCCAATGGAGAGTTGTCACTCCGGCAAAAAATGGACGGGCTTTTTTTGAGAACATCTGCACTGCCATAGTTCCCCTGCAATTACGAGAGGAGGCTTTGATTCTCACTAAGAAAATTTTTTCAACATTAAATGTTGATTGTCATCTATCTGAAAAGGCGCCTTTTGCTTCTCTTAGAGAATATTGTGTAAAAAAGAAGAAAGAGGATTTGATAAAAGATGTTGAGGCTTTAGAAAAACTAATAGGCCCCTTCTCAGTGACAATTCTCACTCCCGAGCCCGAGTTAGATTCAAACGGCACATTACGCTCAAAGCTTTAAGCGGTTATTTTAGACGGTAAGCTCTTTCGATCAGTGGCTCGAATCGGTTTTCCAATTGCAAAAGTATTTGACCTTTCTAGAATCGATTCCTTTTTCATCTTCTAGCCCTATACCGCGGTAGCGGTCAACATAAATTAGCCCCGCGTGAAGGAGCCACAGGCGACTGAGCGTGGGGTCAGATAAATAAAGAACCACAGCCGCGGTAGCGGTGTAAGAGATCGTTCTCGTTGTGAAAAATTTCTTACACCGCTGCCGCGGCTAGGATTCTTGCCTATCTAAAACCCCACCTTCACGCGGGGCTAATTGCTGTTGACCGCTACCGCGGTAAGAAATTTCAAAAAATGATTAGGTGAAAAGCATGATTCCGATGCCGAGTTTGGACCGCTACAGCAGATGGAGGAACAGACACAGCAAATGCAACAAAAGAGGATTTTCGCTTTTAAGCGACCAAATGGGTTTATTTCTTAAAATCCTCTATGGGCGGCCTTTCAGTAGGATCAGGACTCAATCCTTGCCAAACCAAGGCCATTAAATCGTCCGATACTCCATTTTCTTTTGCTTCTTCAAACAGGTTTACTCTTTCCGGCTCCGGGTAATTCGTATCCCTCGTTTCAATTTGACCATGATACATGGCCATAGCACCGGCTTCTATCACTTTCATTGCCATCTTCGGCAATTCCGCAAATAAGGTCTCAAATGCAGAAACGCTAAACGCATATACTTCGACGGCCCTATGAAAACCCTCTATTTTCTCATCATCGATTTTACCATTAGTATAGAGCATTTTCCTAGCCATCACCAACCCTATAGTCGAAGTATCAGGTTTGCCAATAGTATCGCTGGGCGGCTTATAACCTTGCAAAGCAATCAACTCCGGCGCTGCATAACCATAAGTTCCAGACCAGGTTAAAGAATATTTGGGATCTTCATATTTTTCCAAATTGATATGATTCCCAAAATCGATTAATCTGACTTGTATATCCGACGTCTTGCCTTTGCTGGCAGATACCTTTCTTAACAACATTGCATTTCCAGGCCTGATATCCCTGTGGAATATATGATGATCTTGAAGTTCTTTTTCCCCAGTTGCAAATTGACGGATAGTTTCCACTTTTAGAGTGATAGGAATATTTTGAGCCTTAATCAAGTTTTGAAGGGCTCCCCCTTTCAATGACTGCTGAAGCATAATCATATGAATTTTATCGGTAGCTTTATAAATGTAAGAAGCATGGGTTAAAACAACATAAGGTAATTTGTACTTTCCTGCTTCTATTTCTTGTGCAGTGTCTTCCACCCCTCCATGATCAAGAGCCCTAGAGGAGGTTTTTACGACTAAATCCCCATACTCTTTTATTGCTGGACCTGCGGCTTCAATCACAGAGTATACAACGCTGAAAGAACCTGCGCCTATTTGTTTTCCTATTTTAAGGTAAGAGAATTGATCTTTGAGTTTGACGACATAAAAATTTTTGTCCTTCAACACACCTTCAAGTTCGCGTATTTCCCCATTCATCATGCCTTCTGGTATGCATTTAGCAGCGATTTTTAACATTTGTTTGAATGGAATTTTTGCAGACTTTTGGCCTTCGCTTGAAGACCTTACAGAGGGCCTAATAATGGGCTTGTAGGCCAGCATCGCAGAGGATTTGCCTAATTCAAGCCTGGGGATTGACATTGGGCATTCGTCAGAAGCATTTACTTGAAATGTCATAATACTCCTACAAATTATGTTCTAAAAAAATAGAGTATTATTTTTTTTATTCTTTGCCTATACTTTTTAATTTACTTTTTCCTCAATTCAAAAACAAAAACAAGCCAAAAAACAGCATAAAGCCTTTCTCCCCCCTCTCTTTTTCTCGTTCTCTCGAAGGATAAGTCTGAAGACGGCACTCTCGGAATGCTTAACCTTGTGAATGAGGTTACATTTCGTTAAGGGCTTGAATTAATTCTACAATTTTTATTTAGAGTTGTCTAAATGACAGTGAATGGACTATATGAACTCACTAAGGGGCAGTGACAAAAGGCGCCTAAGGGACAGAGATAAAAAGACTTGGAATTAGAATTAAAATAATCACATTTTATTAATAACCTGGCAATTAAAATAATAAACTATTATTATAGTTAGGTGTGCTAAACAATAACATGTAGGTTAATTTACAAATTTTATGATCAGTAACTACAATAATTTTCAAGATTTAACAAACTCCTGGATGGAAATTAAATCACAGGAAAAATGGATTGAGCAGACAGAAGCATTGGCTGTAGAGATCGATGATGTGGTAAGAGAAAGTGAACTCGGATCTTCTAAAATTGATATTTTTAGTAAAGCTATGGCTATAATTGCTGAAAAACATCAATTTGACTCTATACTTAAAACTTTGGAACAGGTTAGTGCAGAAAAAAGATCTTCAATTAATAATGTATTACAGCATCTTTTTAATGCAATCCACAAAACTAGTGGGTCTGCGTACGGCATAGAAATAAATTTATTAAAAGCCCTTAATTTCGAAAATTCATTATCATCTTTTATCCCTGATCTCAATGTACTAGATAAATTTGGGGCAACTCCTCTATTTGTTGCAGTGTGTCGAGAAGATTTAGAAATTACAAAACTCTTAATTGATTCCAATGCCGATCTGGATATTCAAGATCTGGATGGGTTATCTCCTCTACATGCAGCAGTATATATAAAAAACTTTGAGATGGCAAAGCTATTAATCAAATCAAAGGCTAATCTGAACAGTATTAACAAATATGGTCAAACTCCCTTATATATTGCTATACGAAGCGGTGAATGGGAGACAGCAAAACTATTAATCGACTCTGGGGCTGATTTTAACATCCCTGACCAAGATGGGACGACTCCGCTATCCCTTCTATATTCGAAAAGGCTTCCACATTATAAAAAGATGGCCAGGTATATCAAAGAGCAAAGCTGTATGGCTACAGCCATAAAAAGGGATACTTTAAATTTGGCGGCGATCGCTCACTCAACTGGAATTGGAGGAGGCATAACGCTAGAAGGATTAACAACAGAATTGGAGCAGTTTTTCTTGAAATTAACAGGCGGCGATAGTTTTGGTTGGATGAGAAAAGCGACAAAGATCACGCATCAATTTGTAAAACAATATCCCGATATTTTCCGCAAAGAAATCAGTACGGCTCTAGAGAGAGCTTTAAGCTTCGGCTCCGATTTTAAAGCTCATTCTGACAAGCAAGTGCTCACACGTATTCTCAAAGGTTTGCCAACCTTTATTTCTACAGGATATAATGGTCATGAGGTCATTGTGTTCTTTTGGGGATCATACATGATTATTTGCAATCGGGGAGGCGCCTCTAGAAAGCCTATAGAGGTGTATCAATTTGATCCTAAGAAGCTAAACGTAGATGTCATTAAGAGCTTCAGAGAAATACGTACAAAATCTCCCGAGGAATACCGAAAATTATTTTTTGAAGAACTTATTAAAACGATTGATTTAAAACAAAGTATCTTTGAACAGAAGTTTGAGATGGAGTGTAAGCTTCCAAATCAAGTTGTAGGGAATTGTACATGGACGAGCCTTGAAGCAGCTGTATGGGCTTTCTTTGTGCTGTCTCAGTTTAAAGGTCGAAAAATGAGTGAATTGCCCGAAATTGTTGAACAAGAAACCCGGCGGTTCTATTCGTGGCTAATTTACACGCAAATAAGTTTTATAGAAAAATACCTTGACTTACCTTCAAGCATGGAATCCCCAACTTCTACTTCTTCAAATTTAAAGAAAGAAAGAGCTTTTGATGTGCATTTTGAGCTTATAGACAA
>Ga0207062_1093_pt1 | contig 24390 bp, 20 predicted proteins | sample Alteio_BWMinCont_28_FD_153266 | JGI IMG/M metagenome (GOLD analysis project Ga0207062, IMG submission 153266) | Enriched cells from forest soil in Barre Woods Harvard Forest LTER site, Petersham, Massachusetts, United States -... | ecosystem: Environmental > Terrestrial > Soil > Temperate forest >... | reverse complement strand
CGAGACAAACGACGCAAACGACAATAACGACAATCAGTTACATACCGCATATCCATTTTACTCTTGGTATATATACATGATCTCTATAGATTTTAAAGTTGACAAAACTGTATTAGCTGAAGTTTTAGAAGAAGATATTATACATATCGATTATGATCTTTTTGTAATAACCATTTTTATTATGCCTGTGAAAATGAGGATCGATAATATCGAACTCTTTGAATACAATGGTAACCCATGGTCATCAGCTCCAATTACGAACATATCCAGAGCCATTGCAGGATGGCCCTCTAATCCAAGGCGGGGTTGTAAGTCCGCGGCGGTAGCCGCCAAAGAAATTAGCCCCGCGTGCAGCGAAGCGGAACGTGGGGTCGATAGATCGTGAAATAAAAAGCTGCGGTAGCAGCGTAAGAGCATTCTTTCGCTGCTTCCGCAGCTACTGTCAATTTAAATTTCCAACCCCACGTTCCGCTTCGCTGCACGCGGGGCTAATTTCTTTGGCGGCTACCGCCGCGGAATTATGCCACTGCCTCTTAATGTCGTTCGTCTTTCCCATCAAGCCAAGTTAAATTTTGAATAAATTCGAGGCCTCATGTATTCTTATCCTATATGCAGCTTTATTCTTAGAAATTTTGATGGGGCCCATCAATGTCATCGTCTGACCGAATTCAGCTCCTTTTCTACTTAATCCTTCTCGTCGGCCTAACGCCGCTTCTTGGAACATATATCGCAAATATTTACAGTGGGAAACAGACCTTTGCAAATAGGATTTTTGGAGGATTTGAACAACTTTGCTATCGAGTGGGCGGGGTTAATTATCACAATGAAATGACATGGAAAGCTTATGGCTTAAATCTTTTAGTCTTCAATGCCTTCGGATTTTTCACATTATTTTTACTTCAACTCTTGCAGGGATACCTTCCGTTAAATCCTCAAAATTTCACAGCCGTCTCATGGTCTTCGGCATTTAACACAGCCATCAGTTTTACAAGCAATACCAGTTGGCAAGGATATGCAGGCGAAACGACAATGAGTTATCTTACACAGATGCTAGGACTGACAAGTCAAAGCTTTTTAAGCGGGGCCACCGGCATGACCGTCTTTCTGGCATTAGCCCGCGGCGTTGCCGGCAAATCCATAGAAACAATCGGAAATTTCTGGGTCGACTTAGTCAGGACAGTCGTCTATCTCTTTTTACCCTTATCCATCATTCTGGCAATTATTCTCGTCAGTCAAGGAGTCATCCAAACATTCTCCCCATATATCGAAGTCACAACACTTGAGTCGGCCAAGCAAACTATTCCTCTAGGGCCGGCGGCTTCTCAAGTGGCCATCATGTTGCTTGGATCCGATGGCGGAGGTTTTTTTAATGCAAACAGCAGCCATCCATTTGAAAATCCCACCGGTTTGAGCAACTTTTTAGGGATGCTGGCAATCATTTTAATTCCAGCGGCTACGATTTATGCCTATGGCAATTTAGTCCAATCAAAAAAGCATGCATTGATGTTATTTTGCGTCATGCTTGCCCTTTTGGCCGGAGGAGCAGCCATCGCATTTCATTCTGAATACGAACCTAACCTTTTGGTCGATGCCTATCCCCGCTTAGAAGGCAAGGAAACTCGATTCGGGGTCACAAACAGCCTGATATGGAGCATGACGACTACCGGCACGTCGGATGGCGCAGTGAATGCAATGCTTTCCAGCTTATCTCCCCTGGCCGGCGGTGTGGCCATGTTCAACATCATGCTCGGAGAGGTCATTTTCGGAGGAGTCGGCGTAGGCGTTTGCAGCATGATCATGTTTACCCTTCTGACAGTTTTTTTATCAGGATTAATGGTTGGGAGAACCCCTGAATATTTAGGTAAAAAAATCGAAAAAAAAGAAATCCAATGGATTTCCATGGCTGTGCTTTTGCCTGGCGCCCTGATATTGATTGGAGCGGGTATTTCTAGTGTTTTGCCTGTAGCCCTATCCAGTTTATCCAATGCGGGGCCGCATGGATTAACGGAAATATTATATGCCTTTACCTCAGCGGCAGGCAACAATGGAAGTGCATTTGCGGGCTTGAATGCTAACACCGAGTATTACAATATTTTTCTAGGGATCATCATGTTGATTGGGCGTATCGCCATTATTTTACCGGCCTTGGCAGTCGCCGGGTTACTATCGAAAAAGAGGATCAGTCCTCAATCAGCAGGAACATTTTCTACAGATTCAATTTTATTTGCATTTTTGCTTATCGGAGTCATTATTCTGATTGGCGGATTAACATTTTTTCCGGCTCTTTCTTTGGGACCGATTGTCGAACATTTGCTTCAAAGGAGAGCTTTTTAGAGGATTTATGAAAAATACAAGCGCACGTTTCATTGACAAAACGATGTTTTGGGGATCATTAAGCCGTTCCTTTTTGATGCTGAACCCGATGGTCCAATTTAAAAATCCTGTCATGTTTGTCACCTACATCAGCGCAATAATGATCACCATATATGTCATAGATGAGCTCACAAAACATTCGGTCTCCTGGTTCCACATTCAGATTACATTGTGGTTATGGCTGACGATCCTTTTCGCAAATTTTGCCCAATCGATTGCCGAAAGCAGAGGAAAGGCGCATGCGGCAACTTTAAGAAAAACGAAAACGGAATGCTGCGCCCGGCAAATCCGCGATGGCGTTGAAGTCAGAACTGAAGCCCACAACCTGCAGTCAGGGGATATTATCCTTTGTGAAGCCGGCGATATCATTCTTGCCGATGGAGAAGTCATAGATGGGGTGGGCACCGTCGATGAGTCTGCAATTACAGGAGAATCAGCTCCTGTGATCCGGGAAAGCGGCGGAGACCGCAGCGCTGTCACTGCCGGCACAACTGTTCTTAGCGACCGCATCATTATCAGAGTCACTTCTGAAGTCGGCAATAGCTTCTTAGACAGGATCATCAACCTCATTGAGGGGGCAAAGCGGCAAAAAACGCCTAATGAGATCGCGCTGAGCATCGTACTCTCGGCGCTAACCATCATTTTTCTTCTTACCACCGGTTCCATGAAATTGTTTGCCGATTATAGCAATTATGCCTCGTTGGGCGAACCATCAAAAGAAGTGTCCATCCCCATATTAATTGCGCTTTTAGTCTGTTTAATTCCTACAACGATCAGCGCCCTCTTAAACGCCGTCGGTATTGCAGGGCTCGATCGATTGGTCCGTAAAAATGTGATCGCGAAAAGCGGCCGGTCCGTAGAGGCTGCAGGGGACATCAACATCCTGATCTTGGACAAGACCGGTACAATTACTATCGGCAATCGAATGGCCACATCCTTTATCCCCTCCACAAACGTTCTAGAAAAAGATTTCGCCGTAGTTGCCCAGCTTGCATCCCTTTCAGATGAAACTCCGGAAGGAAGATCTATCGTGGTCTTAGCAAAAACAAAATTCGGGTTAAAAGCAGAAGCATTGGAGGGACGCAATTCGAAAATCATCCCTTTCTCAGCGAAGACACGCATGAGCGGGATCGATTTCCTGGATGAAAATGGAACTGTCATACGCAGTATAAGAAAAGGGGCTCCGGAGTCAATCCGTAAATATATCGAACATCTTGGAGGGTTTTATCCAGATCAGTTGGATGCGACGATCCGGACGATTTCAAAAAGCGGAGGCACCCCGCTTCTTGTCAGCGATAATAAGGAAATTTTGGGGATAATTGAGCTGAAGGATATTGTCAAAGGGGGAATTAAAGAGCGGTTTTTGGCGATGCGCAAAATGGGAATCCGCACAGTCATGGTGACCGGGGACAATCCTCTGACAGCCGCGGCTATCGCTGCGGAAGCAGGCGTCGATGACTTTGTTGCTGAAGCGACGCCTGAAATGAAATTAGCCCTTATAAAAAAAGAGCAAGAGGGCGGCTGCCTGGTGGCCATGACTGGCGACGGCACCAATGATGCTCCTGCGCTTGCACAAGCAGATGTCGCAGTTGCCATGAATACCGGCACCCAAGCCTCCAGGGAGGCCGGAAATATGATAGATCTGGACAGTAACCCGACGAAGCTCCTTGATATTGTGGAAATTGGCAAACAGCTTTTAATGACCCGAGGGGCATTAACAACCTTCAGTATCGCCAATGATGTCGCAAAATACTTTGCGATCATTCCTGCAATATTCAGCACATTATACGCCGCCGGCCCTCACAGCCATGGGCCCTTGTCGGTTTTAAATATCATGTTCTTGGAATCGCCTAAGAGCGCCATTTTAAGCGCTGTGATTTTCAATGCCTTAATTATTATCGCCCTCATTCCTTTAGCCCTGAAAGGCGTTCCTTATAAGGCCCAATCCGCAAATGCCCTTTTGAAAAGGAACATACTCATTTATGGCGTTGGAGGCATCGTCGCTCCATTTTTAGGAATAAAAATTATTGACCTATTGCTCACCTATTCTGGGATGCCCTTATGAGCAACACTTAGGAGAATTGGTTATGGATCCCCTTGAAAGAGGCCGCCCGGAAGATTACCTGAAGGATTTGGAACAAGAAGAAACGCGGCGTAAAAAAGGCCAGCTGAAAATATTCTTAGGGATGGCCGCCGGCGTCGGGAAAACATTCGCCATGCTCACTGAGGCACAAATGCTGAAGGAAGAGGGTGTTGAAGTGCTTGTGGGCGTTGTAGAAACGCATGGACGGGAGGAAACCGCCCATTTGTTAAAGGGCTTGACTGTCGTTCCGGAGAAAATCATCTCTTATAAGGGAAAAGACTTTAAAGAAGTGGATGTCGATACAATCATCGCCTTAAAGCCGGAAATTATCCTTATTGATGAATTGGCCCATACAAATACCCCTGGATCAAAGCATACCAAGCGATGGCAGGATGTCGTAGACATCCTAGATCATGGGATCAATGTCTATACGACCCTTAATGTTCAGCACATCGAAAGCTTAAATGATATTATCAATGAAATTACCGGCATCAATGTCAGAGAGACTGTTCCCGACCTGGTCATTGAAAAAGCGGCAACCATTCAACTTATCGACCTTACCCCTGATGAGCTTTTGCAAAGGTTAAGAGAAGGAAAAGTTTATCTTGGGGAAAAATCGCAGATCGCTATTGAACATTTTTTTCAAGAAGACCGGCTTATCGCCTTGAGAGCAATTGTTCTTCGTTATGCTGCAGATAAAATTGATTCTGACCTGCGTAAAAAAATACATAAAATTGACATCATCGAATGGAAGCCGCGGGAAATTATTCTTGTGGCGATTAGCGAACGGGCAAGCTCGCAAAAATTAATTCGCTCAGCGCGGCGTTTAGCGGCCCATTTGGATTCGCTTTGGATTGCTTTGCATGTCAATAATGGGGCAATCCTTAATGATAAAGAAATCGATCAGCTTTCTAAAAATCTGGCTTTGGCCAGAGATTTAGGAGGAGAAGTAGTGACAATCAATGATCCTGACATCGCCGCAGGCATCAAGCGTGTTGTTAATCAACGGAATGTCACTCAAGTCATTATAGGAAAAAGCCCCTCTACGCCTTTTTTCTCTATTTTTAAGCGTTTGACTCTTGTTGATAAACTTGCGGCTGAATGCAAAAATATTGATTTCCATCTTATCGGCGAAGAAAAACATCCAAAATTTTCCCGAAAAAAAATCAGCGGGGGGGCCTTTCACAAGAATATTTCAGACTATTTGATTGCTTTCCTGTGGATCTGTGCTTTTACTATTTTTGGATGGCTGTCACTGCCTATTATAGGCTACAAAGTTGTGGGAGCTGTGTTTCTGATTGGAATCCTGATGCTAAGCCTTTTTTTCAAGAAAGGGCCAGTTATTTTTGCTTCAATAGTTTATGGGCTGATCTGGTATTTCTTTTTTATCCCTCCAGAAGGAAAACATGGGATAGTTTCTTATGAGGATGAAGCATTAATCAGTTTATATGTTTTGACTGCACTGACAATCGGCACCTTGATTGACCGGGCCCGGGAGCAAAATGAAATGCTTCAAAAAAGCGAAAAAAGGACTTTTGCCCTTTACGAAATTGTCCGCCATCTTGCAGGAAATATCACAACAGAAGAGATGGTCAAGTTCGTAAAGGGAAGTTTATCGAAATTTTTGGAAGGCTCTTATGACATCCTGGTAAAAAAAATCGATGATGGCTTAATGATCCGCGGCAATGAACAGTTGCTGTCCGACACTAAAGAAAAAAGCGTTGCCTTATGGTCATTTGAAAATGGCGAAGAGGCCGGCTGGTCCACGGAAACACTGCCTTATGCACAAAATCTGTACCTGCCTCTCAAACAGTTGGATCAAATTAACGGCTTGTTGATTTTTAGGCCTAAAATAAAAAAGACGATCACAGTCGAAGAAAAGAACTTTCTATACACCGTCTGCCAGCAGCTTTCAAATTTTATTGAAAGGTCATTCGCGGTTGAAAAAGAGAAAATGCTCACGAAACTTAAACATGAAGAAGCGATACAAAGAAATATCCTCAATCAATTTTATGCGACCTTTTCAAGGCCGATTACTATTACCAAAATGGCCATCGAAGATTTGAAAAGTAAAATGGAGAAAGAGGAAAAAAAGGAAAAATTCTCTCAGGAGATTGTCAATGTCGAAAATTCCTTTGATGTTTTTACTAAATCGCTGTCCAACATGACGATCATCATACAGCTCAGCGAGGGAATGATCCCTCTTAGAAAAAGCCGCCATCTCATTCCAGAATTATTCGAAGAGTATTTTGGCAAAGGCAGAAGATCCTTAGATACACATCCCATATCATTAATTATCGATGATAAATTGCCCCCTGTTTCATTTGATGAATATCTGATGCAAATTCTTATCCACAATCTAATGATCAATGCCGCCGAACATTCTCCCGCAGGGTCCAAGATCATCGTGGAAGCAAAGAAATCTGACGGCTTTCTTATCCTGTCTGTCGCTGATGAAGGAAAGGGTATTCCAAATGATCAGCTGGAAAACATTTTTGAAAAGTTTTACAGGATCCCTGATGGGTTTTCCGCCGGGATCGGCTTAGGGCTATCAATAGCAAAAACCATCGCTGAAATTCATCATGGCACCCTTAAAGCGGAAAATCTGCCCGAGAAGGGCGCAAGGTTCTCTTTAACTATGCCTATAGATTAGGAAACAGGCTTGACGAAACTCCAAAAATAGGCGACTTCAAGGGCATACAAAAAGAACATGAAAAGCGTCCCCAAAAGAGTGATCGCTTGACTATTAGGGCCTTTTGGCAATAGCCACCACCTTAAGCATTTGATCGCGATCGGCATTAGCGGCCAAGAGATTAAAGCGACACTGATAGCATTGCCCAAAAAAGTCGCCAGGGAGATATCCCAGCCTTTAGTCAAAAGCACCAAGAATTTAAATTGCAGCATCACAATCGGAAAGAGAACCAGCAAAACGACCATCGTCTGTTTCCAGACGGAGGGCTGTTCTCCACCCTTATCTATGCCGGAAAACCAATTGCTATAAGGAGAGATCACCCGATGGCTCTCCAAAGAACTTATTAAAGGCTCTGACTCCATTAACAGATTTTTGCGCTCAGGAGATGCCAGCCACAGATCAAGATTTTGGCGGGAATCAAATTGCAAAAATGTCAACCAGTTTTGGCCGCTGCTTTGGGAGGGCGACTGCACGTACACACCTTTAAAGCCGGGGAATTGCACCTCGATCTGATGGACTTTGGCAATCCACTCTTTGTAGATTTCTTCTTTGCCCTTTGAAACATTCGTGATAAAAACCTCTGTGATGCCATTTCTAACGCTTGATTCTGCCAAAAGGCTTTCTTCAACGGCATGATTGACGGCAAGCTTCTGCAGCGAGGCCATTAGCTGCTTTCCCTGTGCGGATTCTTTCCATTGAGTTAACGCGGCCTCATCACAAAAGTGCTGTACAACCTTCCAAAGGCCTCCAATTTGCTCCGGGGATAGGATTTCCAAACTGACAAATCCTGGGGCTTCCGCAATCACATGATGCAACTCGGTTTGCCAATCCGCAAAAGCCATTTTATTTTCAGGTGCGATCTTTACTGACAACGAAAGAAGATTTAAATTTTCAGCGGTCATGAATAAACCTCATTTTCGGGAGGACTTTGGGGACTTAGTTAGTTTCGGGCACGGGCACGGGCATGGGCACGGGCACGAAGTTAGTTTCGGGCACGGGCACGGGCACGTTCACGAAATTTGTTTTAGACGCACACGTTAAGTCCGAAAAAAGTGTATAAAGCAAAAACTAAAATCGTGAACGTGCCCGTGCCCGTGCCCGAAACTAACTTCGTGAACGTGCCCGTGCCCGTGCCCGTGCCCGTGCCCGAAACTAATTACTTCTGCCCGTGCCCGAAACTAACTAAGTCCCTTTTATTCCTTTCTACGATGCCGCGTAGCGTTCTTCCAGATTTTTCCAGTTGATAATATTCCAAATGGCTTTAACATAGTCTGCCCGCACGTTTTTATATTGCAGGTAGTAGGCGTGCTCCCAGACATCAATCCCCAAAATAGGCACAAAGCCTTGAGTGCTCAAAGGATCTTGGTTTGTGCAGGTTGTGATCTTCAAGCATTTTTTGGCTTTATGACGGCCTAGCCAGGCCCAACCGGAACCCTGGATACCAGCTGCCTGGGCGCTAAAATCCTCGATGAACTTATCGATCGAGCCCCATTTCTCTATAATTTCTTTGCTCAGAGGGCCAGTTGAATGTTTTCCGCCCCCTTGATTTTTGGGCGCCAGGTTAGTCCAAAAGATCGAGTGGTTAATATGGCCGCCGCCATTAAATTTGATCGCCTGTTGCAAAGCGACCATCGCCTGCAGGTCATTTTTGCTTTCGGCTTCCGCATACTGTTCCAGAGCCTTATTTAAGTTGGCAACATATCCTGCATGATGTTTATTATAATGCAGGTTCATGATCTCGGCGCTAATTTCAGGCTCAAGCGCATCAAGAGCGTAGGGCAAAGCGGGCAACTCATATTTCTTTCTTTCGGACATTGTCTGAGTCATAATCACTCCTTAGTTAACTGATAATTTGTAGTGCTAGGACCAATCCCATTCGGCGACTTCGTCATTCCCAAAGAGGGGCCCGAAGTGCGGTTTTATGGGCTTGATTAAGGAAAACTGTTCCTGGCATTGCGGGCATTCTAAATCTTTGACATATTTGCCGAGGCGATACACATAATCTTCACGGCTTTCGATAATGCATCCGCATTTTGGACATCGATGATACTGTAAAATTAAATCCCATGTATGGGCGCCTTTCTGAGGCATCACAATCCTATTCTTCTCACTGTTTAGAGTCAATCATGGATAGAAGTGGCGGCAGCATTTCTAATGCCTGCTCTGCGCGCCTATCCCAAGTATGCTCTTCTTGCACTTTTAAGGCACCCTTGGCGACAACTTCCTGGCGCAGATTTTCATCTGCCAAATAGCGGTGCACCAACTCGCCGGCCTGCTGCCATTTTGCCGGAGCATAAAGGGCGATATCTTCACCATTTACAAAATGGTCCAGCCAAAAAATATTTCCGGCAGTGATGGGCAAGGCCCCGGAACCCAAAGCCGTAAATACGCGCTCATGGGTCCCTTGCTTGAAAAAGGGCATGCTATTAAGGGCGATCTTGCTCTTTTTCAAGATTTCCAAAGAGTCTGTAAAAGGCACTGAGGGATGTAATTTGACGTTTTTACACCCGCCTAAATAGTGATCCCAGCCATGGCGGTTGACATCCATCTCTTCGGAAGTTTCGCCAAAAACATGCACAGGGACATCTTTAACTGCTTTTATCAATTCCACTCTTTCTTTACCGCGGGAGTAGTAGTCAACATAATAAAAAAGATTAAAGAAATCAATACCCGAGGGAGAGAGCGATGAGCGGTTCCACGCCTTGACTAACGCTTCCGCGATTGACGTAGACGTATCTGCCAATACGATTTCGATGGCTTCATCGAGCAGCTTATTTATTTCGGGAGAATGGCGCTCCTGCCATGATTCGCGCAAGCCTTCATAGTCATAGCAGGTCCCGAAAAAAACGACGTCGTATTGTTTTTGCTGGTCTCCAATACCATTTAGGCTATTTTCCACAGCATGCGGGAAAAAGAACACTCGGCTGTTAGTGGATGCAGAGAGATGTTGGCAATCCCCCTTGTCCACACAGGAGACAATGGCATAGGGACTTTGGGAAAGCCCCATGTTATAGATCACCGGATCGACAAGTATCGACCAATGGGGGATCTTCAGTTCATCCCATAAGTAGTGGTTATCTGAAAAGGGTAAGATGGTATTGAATGAGCATGTGAGCACTGGCTTAAAGTAGTGGATAAGCTTGATTGTTTCCAGGTCTAACTTTTGCTGCCCGACATCGATCATTAAAGTTTCAACGCCTTTGCGCTTTAATGCCTCCGAAAATTTCAGCATAAAATGGCGTTTAGATTCGTATAAATTGTAATTGCTGATGAGGCAGATGCTACTAACTGTCGGGTTGGGATCTATGCCCATAGAGGGTAACTCCTAACTTTTAGGGAGTTGCAAAACCCCCACTAACATTAGGCTAACAAATGATCTACATTCTGTCGACGACTTTAAGGCCCAATATTTCAAGGCCTTGCTTCATGGTGCGTGCTGTAGCTTCGCATAGCAGCAGGCGGGAACTTTGGAACTCGGTACCTTCCACGCGGCAATCGCGAAAAAATGCATTGAATTTGTCTGCAAGATTATAAAGGTAGTCTGTTAAACGATGCGGCATTAATTCATCCGCTAAAAGATTTAAAGTCTCATCAAACTGTAAAACCTGAAGAGCAAGGGCAATCTCCGAAGGGTGCTCCAAAATAATCTGTTCTCTGCCAATCAACGAATCGACATTCACATCGACTTTGCGCTTAATGCCTGCGATGCGTACATAGGAATACATCAGGTAGGCGGCAGTATTGCCTTCGAAACGAAGCATCTTGTCGTAGCTAAAAACATAATCGCTGACACGATGGCTCGATAGATCGGCATATTTGATCGCCCCAAGACCAAGAGCCTTGGCCAACGTATGCCGTTCCCCGGCTGGAAGCTCTGGAGAGCGCTCGACAAGAATTTTATCTGCACAATCGATGGCTGTGGTCAAGAGATCGATCAGCTTTTCTGTATCCCCGGACCGGGTACGAAATTTCTTTCCATCATTTCCCAAGACCAACCCGAAGGGAACATGATCAACTTTAACTTTTGCCTGATCAAGATATCCGGCCATCTCCGCCACACGGAAAACCAGCTGAAAGTGCAAGGCTTGGCCGGCATCTGTGACATAGATGATGCGATCGGCTTTTTCTTCGTCGATGCGCTGACGGATCGTGGCTATATCGGTAGTGTCATAGTTATAGCCGCCATCAGACTTTTGGACCATGAACGGCATAGGGGTGCCTTCCCGATTTGTAAATTCCTCTACAAATACACATTTTGCACCTTCAGAAATTGTGATCAGGCCCTTGTTTTCCAGATCAGCCACTGTATCGGCAAGTACAGGATTATAATAAGATTCGCCCCGTTCGATCAACCTGACTCCCAGCAAATCATAGATTTCCTGATAGGCTTTGCGGGAGATCTCACAAATGATTTGCCAGGCCTTTAGGCTTTCAGGCTGCCCTTTCTGCAGGGCGACAACTTCCAATTGGGAGTTCTTTTTAAACTCAGGATCTTCATCAAATTGCTTTTTCGCGGCCCTATACCACTCGACAAGTTGAGAAAGGGACGCCTCGGAGCCTCCAACGATCACTTCAGGGGCGTTAGCTTTAATATAGGCGATGAGCATTCCGAAAGCCGTGCCCCAATCGCCGACATGATTGATGCGCAGGACATCATGCCCTAAAAATTCGAATAAATTCGCTAGACAGTCGCCGATGATTGTCGAACGCAGATGCCCGACATGCATCTCCTTGGCCACATTAGGAGAAGAAAAATCGATCACAATGCGCAAGGGGGTTTTAGGCAAGGAAATTCCGAGGTGCGGCTGCGAGATAACCTGATCGATCTGCCCACTAAGGAATTTTGGCGACAAGGTGATATTCACAAATCCAGGGCCGGCGATTTCCAGTTTTTCAATCATTTCATCTTTTTCGACATTGCCAACAATTTTCTCGGCAATCGGCCGGGGCGGAAGCCCCAAAAGCTTGGCCAATTTCATCGCCGAATTAAATTGATAATGGCCAAATTTTTCTTGCGTACTTTGAGTCACCTCAAGAGGAAGATCTTGTTTATCTTTTAACTCCGGGAAAGCCTTAAGCGTTGCTTGAGTGAATTTCTCGACAATTTGACTATGGATCATGGTTTTCCTTAAAGATAAAAAGCTGAAGTAGGAATACTAGTAGATGGAGGCTAAAAGCTTTCAAGTTAAGTCCAAAAGCGAAAGAGGACTTTCGCACTCCAAACGCTTCGCGAAATATACGTCTCAACTAGTTGTATCTTAGAAAAAAAATCTTAAGCCTCGCGAAGCGTTTGGAGTGCGAAAGTCCTCTTTCGCTTTTGGACTTAACTCACTAGGCTTGAAGTGGTAATTATTGCAGCAGGATTCTTTTCTTGCAATATGTGAAACTAAGATTTATAGGTTTCCAGGCATTTTTTGAGATAGTTTAACTGCTCTTCCCAGGTGGATTTATCCTGTAGAGATTCAATAAGACGATGGGCTTCTTCAAATTCGATTTTTGCATCCCATTTATTTTGAGTATTTAAATAACATTCCGCGCAGAACAGCCATGATGAAATATGAGAAAAATCGAGCACATGGCAGACCGAATAAGCTTTTATCGCCTTTTCGAAAAATCCGCATTCCTGACAACTGATACCTAGATGAAGCCAATAATTAAAGTTCGGGGCATTTAAAGTTGTCAATAAAACACTAAGCGCCATGGCTAACGCAAAATTCTCTTCAGCATATTTCTTTTTGCTCATAGTCTCTATGGCATCCATGCCTTTTTGGGTAAATCCTATAAAAGGGAATAAAACCTCAGGGGTTTCTTCTTGGTAAGTAAGCTTGCCTAATTTAGCTGACGCAGCTGACATTTCACCCGATAATAATTCCCATTCTTCTGCCGAAAGATATTGTTTTCCATCTTGAATAATACAGCGTACAGCTTGATTCAATAGATTTTGCTGTTCTTCCATACGAACAGCCTTTTTGAACGCCTTTTTTAGGTGATCTTTCGCTTGATCTTTGGTCAATAATTTAGAGGATGCCGTATAGACTTCTATTTCTTCCTGGACATATTCATCCGCAAGCTTTTCTAATGCTGTATCATATTCAGGATCATCAAAAAATTCATGCGAATCTCCATCCCCGTGATCCCCGTGCAGTTGACTCATCATTAGTGGATTTGTCATAGTAAGATTCTCCGCTCAATTAAAGTTTTACACACTTACTTATAACCAACCTAATTAATCCTTATAATTTTTAATATATTACACATCGCTCTACTAATTATTCTAAATTATTTCACAATTTTAAATATACAAAGAAAAAATTTATATTTTAAAATATAATGCATATTGTATAATGTAGATATAAGAAATCGTATACAGGAGGTCTTCGAATGGAGAATATCCATGGAAAACGTGATTCTTCTTCTTTTCAGCCAATGGAAAATAGAGGTCAAACACCTGAAGCTACGAAGATCGCAAGAGACGGGGTGATGTCTGAAAAAGCTCCTGCTGCAGCGCCGGAAAAAACAACGGCTAGCCCAAATGTAGGGGGCACCACAACATTGAATGAGATGCAAAAGGATATGGACAACATCAAAGGAACTAATAAATTACCAGTATGCACAGCAGCTTTTTTTGGCCAAAAAGTTTCTAGCGAACCAGAACTAAAAGGAATAGAACTAGAGACTCTAAGGAATTTAAAAAAAGCAGCCGGTGAAGTAAAATAAAAAAAAAGGACGAACGACTATAACGACATTAACGACAATAAGGACAAACGACGAAAGGGACATTAAGTATTCTGTACATATTGTCCCGAATGTCGTTTGTCCTTATTATCGTTAATGTCGTTATAGTCGTTCGTCCTTTTCGTCCTTATTGGCTTTTCCGCCTTGTCCATTCGATAGGCTCCAATCTTTTCGCCACTTCATGATCCAGATTAAACTTGGCAATTTCATCTGCAATTTGAGTTATAGGGCATCTAGTTTATGCATCATTTTATTTTCAAGCAGAAAAAATAAGTTGTCAGAAAATAGGGAAACCTTAATATAAATTTTTAGCATTAATCGTCAACTCAACTTAGAGAGTATATGCAAAAATTATTTCTTTTTCTTCTTCTTTTTACCCAGACATTCTTACATGGAGCACAGAAACAGCCTCTCATCAATATACAGCCCATCCATGAAGCCTTTGTATCGCGCATAACCGATCCCGTTCCCCAAGAGATAATCAGCAAGAAACCCCCAGCCCCAATCGTTGAAACGCCACCCCCTAAACCAAACTCACAATCGGTTTTAATTCCCGGCTATTGGGCGTGGATGCGTGAAAAGGAAGATTTTGTTTGGGTCTGCAGTGTATGGAGATTGCCGCCCCCTGACCGCACTTGGATGACAGGTTATTGGAAAGAAGTCAAAGATGGATCAACATGGATCAAAGGCGCTTGGATGCCCGATCAGGCAAAAACTCCATGGACATATAGCCAAAATCCCCCTCCCTCATCACAAAATGAAACCACAGGCAATATGCCTGGCGCCGACTATTTTTGGCTGTCGGGTTATTGGGAGTATGACTCTGTAAAAGAAGAGTTTCAGTGGCTGAGTGGTTCTTGGCAAAAATTCAATCCTAAATGGATTCTTGAGCCGGCCCATTGGACTTGGAGACCAGAGGGCTTTCTATTCGTACCGACCTATTGGGATTGGACTCTTGATGTGCGCGGCGTGGCCTATGACTGTAAAACCAAAAAGCCGCTAGAACCCAAGACCGTGGCCTTGCAGCTCACGAGCTGCTATCCAGATTACTGTTCTGAATGCTGCCACTGCTGGCACTACCAACCTCAATATTGGGAAGATTGCGGCTGCACCCCTATTTGGTGGGGTTGGTCAGATTGGTGGTCTTTCCCATGGCGTCATCACTGGTGGCTATGGTGGTGGTGGATCAATGATGAAGACTATCCTCAGCCTCCATTTATTGAAGTGGAGATTATCGAATTGATTCCTCCTCCGCGAGTCAGAATTATTGAGATCTTCGGTCGAATCTATCGGCCATATTTTATCCTACCTTATGGTGTTCCTTCGGAAGAGCAGTGGATTGAAGCCATTACTGAAACTCGAGAAGGAAAGAGGTTTACCCCCTTGGTTCCGCCTAATGAAATAACTACTATCACCGATGTTTTAAAGAAATCGACTCCCACCACGAAGATACATAAGCCGGACGGTAAAAACACTGGCAAACATCCTCCAAAACCAGGATCGGATCATTTAACTCCAGCTTCAGGAAAAGCCAAACTTCCTAATCCTCCTTCAGTTAATATGCCGGAACATCCTCAAACACCTACGACACATCAAGAAGAGCATCAACCAGCGAAAAATGCTCCAGTTCCACCGACTCCAACTAATCAGCCTCCGGAAACTCCTCAGAATAATCCCCCTGTACATACCCCTCCACAGGATTATAACCCTCCCCAATATTACCCGCCTGATCAGGGTAGTTACTATGGGGGTGATTCCGGAGGTGGATATGGTGGCGATTATGGTGGCGGCTACTACGGTGGCGACTATGGTGGGGGCTACGGCGGTTATGGCGGCGGCTACGGCGGTTATGGCGGCGGCTACGGCGGTTATGGCGGCGGCTACCATGGCGGCGGTTATGGCGGCGGCTACCATGGAGGCGGCGGCTACCATGGAGGCGGCGGTTATGGCGGCGGACACGGCGGCGGAGGAGGGCACCATCATGTTTATAATGATTCCGGCTATCCGCCAAATAGACCATGGATTGAAAATTCAAATGGTGATCAACCGAATAGATTAATCGGAGATTCTAACGATACCATAAATGTTGATTGGAATGGGTACAACGCCAGTTACCAATACTAAAAATATGCAATGGATAGATGGCGGGAGAAATGCAATGAATTATGCGGGATTGATATTCGGTCCCTAGCTCTCTTTCGCATGGGGTTAGCCCTCGTGCTATTGGGAGATGTTTATATTCGTTTGCAGGATATTACAGTCCATTATTCAGACTGGGGGGTATTGCCGCGTGATCTGCTGATCGCTAAAGTCGGTGACATCTGGCACTTCTCCCTGCATCTGATCAATGGCTCCGCACAATTCCAGCTTTTTCTGTTCATCCTTTCCGCACTATGCGCCTTTGCCTTGCTATGTGGATATCGAACACGCCTTGCAACGATACTATCGTGGCTTTTGCTTATTTCGGTACATTCCCGTAATCCCTTGATCCTCCAGGGTGGAGATACCGCTTTAAGATTATTGCTTTTTTGGGCGATGTTTCTGCCTTTGGGGAGTTGCTGGTCGATCGACTCCTGGAAAAGTCATGAAAAGACAGGCACACAGATTGTGTCGGTTGCCTCGTTAGCCCTTTTATTACAGGTGTGCTTTATTTACTGGTTTTCTGCCTTGCTGAAGACCGATGACAGCTGGCGGCTAGATGGCACTGCCATCTGGTATGCGTTGAATATTGAACAATTTTCTACAACTTTTGGGCTGTCTTTGCTCAATCATCCGACTCTTTTAAAAATCCTGACCTTTTCTACGCTCTATTTGGAAGCTTTTGGCCCCTTTTTAGCCTTTTCACCGATATGGACCGGACCATTGAGATTTGCTACTGCGCTGACCTTCATCTTATTTCACCTCATAGGCATCAATCTAGCGATGGATTTAGGCCATTTTGTGTATGTGTGTACGGTTGCCTGGCTCATATTTATTCCTGGCTAGTTCTGGCAAAGGGTTTTGAAACTGCAAAGCAGCCCTGCAAATCCCTGGAAGGCCAATCGTTTTTCGAATGCCTCGGCAGCCATATTCATTGTCTATATCTTCTTCTGGAATGTGCGCGGCCTTGGATTTTCTACACCCGCAGTTTCCACTTATGAAAACGTCATGGCCTCTATATTGCGTCTGGATCAATATTGGAACATGTTTGCCCCTTTTCCGATTAAGGAAGATGGCTGGTACGTGATACCCGCTCAATTGCGAGATGGCGCTAAGGTAGACCTCTTTCGCGATGGACAACCATTGCAATGGGATAAACCTGCCCTCATTTCTGCCATGTTCAAGAATGACCGTTGGAGGGCCTACATGATGAATCTATTTTTTGATAAACATAATGAGATCCATTTACTGCAATATGCACAGTATCTTTGCAGGCAATGGAATGATGACCATCCTCATGAAAAACAATTGATAACGTTTGATATTGTATTCATGATGAAAGTCATAAGGATAAAAGGCCCATCCGATCCAGAAAAAATTGTCCTTTGGCATCACCAATGCTTTTGAAATGTTGAATGATGAATGACGAGTGCTGAACTAAGGGTCTCCCACCTCTCCCCATTGTCCTGCTGATTTTTAAACATTTGCCCTATACCGCGGTAGCGGTATAGGGCTGGAGATTCAAAAAATGCTTGAGTGAAAAGGATGATTCTGATGCCGAGCTACGTTTTTGTCAGGATGTCAGGCATGGCCCCAATCAAAATAGCAACTATTTAGAGGCAGAAAACATGTTGTGCTGTGAATTTTCAAACTGAATCAAGTCAGCTTGATATTTTGGATCTAAAGCGGCAGCTTGTTGGAGATCTTGATGCGCCTCTTCTACTTGCCCTTGTTGGTTAGCGACTAATGCTAAAAGGAAATATGCCCAAGCATTCTCTGGATTGAGTTTAATCGCTTCATTGAGGAAGTGTCTAGCAAATGCTAATGAATGGTTTTGTTGATCGATTTTACGCTCATTGCCTACTATAGCGGCAAGTTTATAGTGAGTCGCGCCAAGAACAGTGCAAGCCAGGTCATTTTTATTATTAATCCTAAGAGCTGCATTTGCGTTCTCTGAGGCTTCGTCAAAGCATCCTGACATCATCAACAGCTTGCTCAGATGTGCTAGGGCGCCATCATTGTTTGGATTTAGCTCGAGAAGGCCTTTAAAGTTACTCATAGCAATATCCAGAGAAAATTTATGTTCATATTTCCTGAAAAGGTATCTATATTCCGGAAAAGCAGTAAAGATGGTTGGGTCTATCCTGGCAGCCATTCTGAATACGGCGTCAGCCTCTTCTAATAGACCTTTGTTAACTAACATTTTTGCGAAGTCCAAAATTTGAGAAATGCTCTGTTTATTTAGGTGGAATGCCCTCTTGAAAGCCTCCTCAGCTTCATCTAACCTTCCTTGTTCAGTTAAGACACCGCCGAGCTGTACGAAGGAATAATGGCATCGCTGATTGTATTGTATCCCTTTTAGAGCCGCACGTTCGCGTAAATCCAATTCATCCGAACGGGAAAAACAATAAATTTTGTGAATCCCGCATGCTGTTTGTTGGCACATTTCATTGCAATAGGCAACCTTATTACATCTTCCGCACCACAATGGCATAGAAATTTGAGCTTTACAATCCCCGCATATTAGGGCATGGAGATTTGTTTCGTTGGCGAGGTTGTGCTGGGTAAATTGTAGACCAACATTGCTGTTGTTAGTGCGTGCCTGAAAGCTAAATGTAATATCTATCATTTTCTTCTTCCTTTTTAGTGAAGCATTGCCTATGAAGAGAATCATGATTTTATTGGTCAAGGTGATCCCCAACGCACCAAAAAATGCCCTTGTAGAATACAAAAGCGGCACTTTAAAAGTCAAAATAAATGCTCCTCCCGAAAAAGGGAAAGCCAATGAAGCTTTGATTACCTATTTGGCCGAATTGCTTTCTCTTCCCAAAAGCAAGTTTCGCATTGTATCAGGGCACACCAGCCGCTTGAAAAAAGTCGAAATTTCACAGGAATGCGACCTTAGTGTTTTAACACAGAGTCAAAAAACGTAGCTTGGCATTCCAATGCCGAGTTTGGACGTTGCAAGCGTAACCTCCGACTGTCCGCGTGAAAGTTTCAAAGTTAGTTTGCATGGCCTTTTCTTAAGACACTCCACACTCGGCATTGGAATGCCAAGCTACGTTTTTTAACAACATTGTTGTACGAAAAAGCTAATCGTGATAAAATTATGGTATATACTAGTATATACCATAGGATCTCAGATGTTCATCAATCAAGTATGCGAGGCATTGCAGAAGGCCAAAATCCCCTATGCAGTAGTTGGAGGTTACGCCGTAGCTTTGCATGGAGTCCCGCGAGGCACTTTCGATATTGATTTCGTCATTCAATGGACTTTAAATAACCTGGTGAATACGGAAAACGTGTTGAAGGAGCTGGGACTGGTTTCCAGGATTCCGGTCGATGCTCAAAGTGTGTTTTATTTCCGGGATGAGTACATCTCGCAGCGGAATTTAATTGCTTGGAACTTCTATGATCCGATGACTCCAAGTCATCAGGTAGATATTATTATTAATTATGACCTTAAGGGCTCCCACACCAAGATGATTAAGACTGCCTATGGCAGCCTCACAGTGCTGTCTAAGAAAGACCTTATTGCCATGAAAAAATCCTCTGGACGACCTCAAGATCTAGAGGATGTTAAATCATTGGAGGCGACATGAAGGAGAAGCCCATTCAATACTTTAATAAGGAGTATGTCGAACGGTGCCGTGGCCTCACTCCGGATCAAATCCTTGAATTCCTGGATGACTTTCAAAAACTTATGTCTGGAGCCCCTGAAAAATGCCAGCTGATCAGTTTGAAAATAGAGCCTTCCCTGCTAAAAGCCTTTAAATTTAAATCAAAGCTTTCTGGCGTCGCTTATCAAACCCAAATCAAAAAATTAATGAAAGATTGGCTGGAAAAATCCCAGTAATTCTTGATCCAAATGGCTTGTTGTTAAACGTTTAGACAAACTTTTAAGTGGTGGATATTCCTTAAAATTTGTTATCCTAGGTCCACCACCCAACGCCCTTCTGCAGCTTTGTTAGGATCAGACTCAAGCTGCAAAAGCAATCGGCTGTCCTGAGTGACATTAAAGAGGTATTATGTTGACGCCAGTAACCAAAGTATGTTCTAGCGAATATCGCATTCGCGACCAAAAGAATGCTGATGCACTATTGCAAAAGGCCGAGGTAAAGAGAATTACTGATATTTTTTCTGAAGGTGCCTATCGCAGCATTCCCCAATGGTGTAAAGAGCTGAAAAAAGATCCTGAAATCATACATATTGGTATCGGTTATAACGATATTCTGCTTGGCCATATTACAGGACAGGAATATGATCCGATTCAATTTGACCAAAACCATAAAATGACCGATCCCGAGGCCTATTTTAGTTTAGGCGGGGAGAGATATTCTTATGGAATGAAAGAATTTATCATGGCCATGATCGAGCGCTTTGCCAGGGAAATGGAATTAGTTGGCTGTCATGAGCTCAGTGTCTTTATGTACAGGTCCAATTACAATCCCTCCTCGAATATGGCTTATTTTCAATTAGATTGGCATTTTGATAAAAGTGCCAAATGCACCATGGTTTCGGTGTTACAAAATGATTTTCCTTATGCCGAAGAGGGTGAAGGCTTAGACATCGCTGAAAATTCCGAGGAAGGACCCCATCTTCCTAAAAGCTATAGGGATTCTTATCCCAAAGATGGGTATATGTCATGTTCCTATCCAGAAAATGGCGCTATCATCTTCCACACGCATCAAGGAACCATCATCCATCGAAGGTCTGTCTTAGACAAACCAACTTCTTCTAATGCAACCAGGACCCTGCTGCAGATTAAACTCAAAGATCCAAATTGGATATAAAATGTGTAGCAAGCTCTGAGGCGATGCTGGTCACGCCGACGGAGTCAGCATGCCGTGTAGCCTCCATCTACAATGAGTGAAGTGCCTGTAGTGAATTTAGCTGCTTCTGAACACAGGTATAGGACCGCTTCGGCAATTTCCTCACTGGTTCCGAAGCGTCCGACCGGATGCGCTGCCATCAAACTGTCGCGCCCGGCCCCTTCCTTTCCAGCGAAGCGGTCAACCATGTCGGTTGCAATTGCGCCGGGAGCCACTGTGTTGACGCGGATGTTCTGCTTGGCAAATTCAATGGCCACTGCCTTGCTAATCCCCTCGACGGCAAACTTTGAACCGGCATAAACGCTGGCTTGAGCCCCTGCCACATGGCCGAAGATGCTGGACGTATTGACGATAGCACCGCCCCCGGTCTTGAGCATGGCGGCAACTTCGTGTTTCATCGAATTGAGGACGCCCCAGACGTTGATATCAAATACCGACCTGTATTTCTCCTCCGTGATGTCATGGAGTGGCGCTACCAACTCGACACCGGCATTGTTGAACGCCACATCGAGTCGGCCATAGGTATTCACGGTGAAGGCTACGGCCGCTTGAACATCGGAATCCTTGGCTGCATCAGCTTTAAAGAACGACGCAGTGCCGCCGCGCTTTTTAATCTCAGCGACAACATCGTTGCCTTCCTTTTCGCGCCGTCCAGTCAAAACCACCTTGGCGCCTGCCTCGGCGAAGGCAATGGCGGTAGCTTTGCCGATACCGGAGGTGCCTCCGGTAACAAGGGCAACTTTATTTTTGTAAGAATCAGTTTTCATAATAATGGTACTCCTTTTCGTCGTTATTGGCTTTTACGCCTTGCCCAGTCGATAGGCTCTAATCTTTTCGCCACTTCATGATCCAGATTAAACTTGGCAATTTCATCTGCAATCTGACTAGGAGGTAAATTCTGGGTGTTAGATTTGTCAAAAACTTTCAGCAATACATCGTAGATATGGTTGACCTTATTCCGGGCAGTCTTGGGGTTGTATCCATCCGGTTCAAATTCGCTGGCCGCATTGATGATCCCTCCGGCATTAATGATGAAGTCGGGGGCATAAAGAATGCCTCTATCCAACAATATTTTTCCCATGGAAGGGGAGGCCAACTGATTATTTGCTGACCCCGCAATTGCCTGACAGCGCATTTTCCCGATGCTTTTTTCATCGATGATACCCCCTAAGGCACAGGGCGATAAAATGTCGCATTCGACAGAGGAAAATTCTGCCGGAGAAACGACTTTCGCTCCATAGAGTACGGCTAATCGATGCAGCTTATCTTCATTGACGTCGGTAAGGATCAGTTCAGCGCCTTCCCAAAATAAGATATCTGCAAGCTTGCTGCCTACTTGTCCAAGGCCTTGAATGGCGACCGTTCTTTTTTTCAACGACCGGCTGCCCCAAAGTGTTTTAACAACCGCCTGAACACCCTTGAAGACACCCCAGGCAGTAAAACGGCTGGGATCGCCGCTGCTTCGATCATTTGATAAAGCCGCGACATAAGGAGAGGACTGACGTATGATCTCCATGTCTTCGGTTGTAGAGCCGACATCTTCAGCAACGATGTAGCTGCCTTCCAAATAATTGAGCACCTTGCCAAAAGCATGCAAAAGATCGATAGTTTTTTCTTTGGGGTTTGCGATAATGACACTTTTTCCTCCGCCAAGGCCGTTTTCCGCTACGGCGGACTTGTAAGTCATTGCCTTGGCAAGCATCAATGCATCATTTAGCGCCGCATCACGGCTGGCATAGGGTTTGATGCGTGCTCCGCCTAGTGCTGGACCGAGCCTTGTGTTATGGATAGCAATGATGCAATGGAGATTGCAGGTTGGATCCTTGGCTTCGATAACTCTCTGGTATCCATCGACTGACAACTCTTCAATGTGCATACTATTTTTTGCTGTTTTAGGCATTTTCAACTCCCATATCTGAAGGTTTGTCTAAAAGTTACTATAAACTCGCAAAAATTTTTCGCAATATTCTTTAATGGATTGCTAAAGACCGGCAAGCGATCTTGTCCAATAAAGCATGACTGAAACGACAATTAGGCTTTGCCGTTTGTCCTTATGAGGCAGTTGCATAATTAGTTGTATAACGCTTCCATTTTTTTACCGCAGAGCCGCTGAGGGCGCAGAGGGAGCGCAGAGAATTTATGGCAAGAAAATGTGGCCTGCTGCGTCTCGCAGCAGGTATCAATCAACCGTTTAACTGACTCCTGCTGCGAGGCTGTGAAAAAATTGATAACTGACTGTTTTTTGGATCTTTTTGCTTTTTTCAGTTCTGAAATAACTCATTAACATACAATGTTTAATGAGTTATTTCAAAAATGAAAAAATGCAAAAATCTCTCACAAATCAGTTGAGTTCTCAATTTTTTCACAGATGCGAGACGCAGCAGGCCACATTTTCTTGCCATAAATTCTCTGCGCTCCCTCATAAAAATCTCTGCGCTTCCTCTGCGCCCTCAGCGGCTCTGCGGTAAAAAAATGAAAGAATTATGCAACTGCCTCTTATCGTCGTTCGTCCTTTGTCCTTTCCGTCGTTTTTGTCATTTCTGTCCTTCTCTTCTGAGAGATTTAAATTAACCTTACCAGATCAACAAAAATTGTAATTATAAAGCTAAATATCATATAATAATAAGAAAGTGCTAATCTTATTATTAATAGGTGTTATGTGGATATTAATAGTTCAAGTAAATATGAACCACCTGCTACAGATTTAAAAGGACTTGAAGCTGCTAAAGCGGCAGAAGCGCCAAAAACAAGTTCGGTATCACAACTAATGTCTCTAACAAATGAAGATTGGAAAAACCGCAACACTGATATTCTGAATTCAAAAATGACAGAATATTGCCAGCATTGTGTCCCCCCGGGTAAAACGCAGGAGATGCAAAGCTTTCTCGAAAAACATGATCTGGCCCCAAATTCTAATGTAGCAGTCATTGGGGATATCCATGGCAATGATCTTAGACTCGATATCACTTTAAAAGCTTTGCAGCGAAGAGGATTTTTAGATGAAAATTTCCGTTGTATCCCAGGGAAACATCTTGTTTTTTTAGGAGATTATGTCGACCGAGGTGCAAATAGCCTCAAAGTTCTTGAATTATTGATTACGCTAAAAATGGAGAATAAAGATCATGTCTTTCTCGTACGAGGGAATCACGAAGATCTCAAGACAAGTGCAGGTAGGTTAGAACGGTATGCTGCAAATGATAATAAATATTATCAATATATGCAAAATAGCTCTAATCTAGATCATATTTCCAAATTTTATGAGAGTCTGCCAGTCGGAGTTTATTTAGGCCAATCTCCTAAAGATCCCGAAAAAAAAACCCAATATATGCAATTTAGCCATGGTCTTTTTCATGTATATACCGATCCTTCACCTTTATTTTCAATAAGCCAGCCTAATAATCATTTATGGGTAGATGGAACAAATAATTTTAGTGATAGAATTAAAGTATTAATAGATTCTAAAAGTTCTCCAGATGAATCTAAATCACAAACAAAACAACGAGAAGCGGCACAAAAGTTACAAGAACTTACAAAAA
>Ga0207062_1092_pt1 | contig 24416 bp, 22 predicted proteins | sample Alteio_BWMinCont_28_FD_153266 | JGI IMG/M metagenome (GOLD analysis project Ga0207062, IMG submission 153266) | Enriched cells from forest soil in Barre Woods Harvard Forest LTER site, Petersham, Massachusetts, United States -... | ecosystem: Environmental > Terrestrial > Soil > Temperate forest >... | reverse complement strand
TACTCCAGAAATTCACCTTGGAAAAGAAGATGGCTACATTGTGGTGCAGGTCGGCCAGGAAAAGGTTTCGGAAGGACACAAAAAATCCGCCGGCAACACAAAGAATGAGGACCATCGGCAATATCCGGGCCCACCCGGCCGGCTTGGGCGCTTTGGGCAGTTCTTCAACGGGTTCCTGCGGAGGCATCGGCGGGAATAACCCGAGCTCCAGGATTCCGGACAAAATCCAGAATGACCCGATGGAAGTGAAAGATATCCACAGCGGGATTTCCAAACTCAAGAAAACCACGAGCCAGAATAAACTCCATCCGAGACGGACGGCGCGTTCCCGGCGGCGGGAATAAGACGGGTTCTCCAGAGAGACGCCGTTGGAAAGCCGGATCACCATGGCCGGTAAAAGTGCGAAGAAAATTCCTCCGGAGACAAATCGCATGGAAACATCCATCAGCCAATGAATGAGGCCTCCGCAAAAAGCCGCCAGATACCCTAATAGATCGTAGGCGTGGGGGTGAACGGAGGCGATCTCAAAAGCCGCTTTTTTTCGATGGGTTTCGTCCGGGCGAGACGAGAGAGACCGAAGTCCCCCCAGCCCCGACAAGATCACCGTCACCAAAAGCCAGAGGTAGATTCCAAAACCGATAATTCCTTCGTCGTTCCAGGTTTCAAGATATTCTTCTTCGGCATGGTCTGTTTCCGTATTGGACTTGGCTTCAAGAAGGATAATTTCGGGCCGCCGGTACGCAGGATAGAGCGTTCGGAAGGAGCCGATGCCCGCGCCCAGGATGGGATGGCTTTCAATCATTTCCCACGTCGCGATCCAGGTAAATACGCGGAAATTCACCGATGTCATTCGGTGTTTGATCGAATGCCCCAGGAAAAGACTCGATCCTATGGTGACGAAGATGAGAATCCCCGTCAGAAGCTTTTTGATGTACACCATGTCTCCTTTGATGAAATATCGGATGACCAGCACCGTGGTGATGATCACGGCGACGGTGAAGCCAACCCACGCCCCTTTGGTATCTGTTGCGTACAGGTTCACCAAAACCGCCGTCATGATGAGCAACAGCAGGGAACGCGCGGCTCCCCCCACCCGGAAGAAGATCGCCCCGAAAAGGAGCATCGAGACCAGGATGAGCCCCAGTCGATAGTACATCAGCGATTGATCGCTGACGGTGCCGAAAGTCTGATGCGTTAAGGAATCCACGAGCCAAAGAAGAATGACTGCGAAACCCCAGGCAATGAACGGTCTTTTAACCGGCCCTCCGCGTTTCAGGTATTCCGCGATGAGAAGAGGGGTAATCAAAACGAGAAAGTTCCCGAAGAAATTGGGGTTGCCGAAGGAAGAAAACACGCGGGTGCCGAACGCCCCCCGCCATATAAATGGATCAATTCCAGAACCGGCGATTCCCGCAAAACAACGCGAATCAATATACTGAATCAAGCCATAGAAAAGGACAACAACCGCGGATGCGATCAACCATCGCAGAAGCCGGCGGATAGACTCTTCTGTCCGGAATTCAGAGAGAATGATGAGGGTAAATGCAACGTAGAAGACACGACGAATCGTTTCGTCCAGGGACATGGCTTTGTAGGGGGCGTGGGCGTAAGAAATGAGACCCGAAGCAAGAAGACACAGGAAGGGGGCCACGACAACCCAGTCCTGCTTCTCGAATGGGAGCTTCCCATCCACCAACATCTTAATGAGCCATACCGTCAGTAAGGCAAGTCCACCGATTTGGAAGACCGATATCTTGATTTGAGCGGAATCGTAGGTTTTGAGGTAGAAAGAGACCGTCACCAGGAAATAGAGTCCCGGCAAGCCATTCACAAGAATCCGGTGGAGAATGTCGGAGATTCTGGAGAGACGTTCAGACGAAATAGAAGATGTCATTCGAAGCGTTATTTAAATACAAAAATTAAAAAGCCGAGGAAGGGGGTCGAACCCTCAACCTATCGCTTACGAAGCGATTGCTCTACCGATTGAGCTACCTCGGCGAAATTAAAGTGGCAAGAGAGAGAATCGAACTCTCGACACCTGGTTTTTCAGACCAGTGCTCTACCACTGAGCTACCTTGCCTAAAACTATTAATTCGTATTGCTTTTTAGAAGTAAAGATGAAACTAATGCTTTCTGATTTGGAGAGGTTTTTTCGTCCAACATCCAAAGAACATCCACTGATTTCCTTCCAGAAAGCGTTTTCTCAAATCCCTCGCTCAGCCCATCCAGAACTTTAGCCGCTTTTTTCTTATGAGTATCTGAGATGTGCGTATAGCGTTGTTGGGTGATGGGACTAGCATGTCCCATAAGCCGCATCCGGGTGCTCTCATCAACTCCATTCAAAGCCAAGTGCGTATTGTAGCTGTGTCGGAGCGTATGGAACAGGCAATCCTTTACCTTTGAATCGTTAACGATTGCGTCCCACCCACGATAAAAGCTTATCTTTGATTTCCACATCCCCCCTTGCTCATCAGGGAATAAATAAGCGGAATCAGGGTTTCTTGGGATGGTCTTAAGAAGAGCATGGACCCGTTCGGTCATTGGGACCCATCTCGACTTCAACTCGTGGTTCTTCCCCTTCCTGTACCAAAACCGGATCATCCGGGCGTTAAAGTTAAGATCCGAGTCTTTAAGTAAAACGATCTCTTCCCGGCGGCCGCCAGCCTCAAACGCCAGCGGAATCATGTAGAGAAAATGCTTGAGATGAAACTTTCCCCGCCAGCCATTGCCTGGCTTGGCTAGCAACCGCTTCGTGGCATCCAGGAGCGCCTGATATTCACCAAATTCAAGATAGCGTTCCTTCGATGGGTTCTCGGGATACTCTTCCCACTTTCTCGCGGGATTCTTCTCCAACCATTCATTGTCGATCCCAAATTCAAAGATCTTCTTCAGGATGGCGATTTCCTTATTGACCGTGCCACCTTGAACCAGCTTCTTTCTTTCAATGGCATACTCGTTCACCATTACCTTTGAGATATGACCGATCTTTTGATTGCCAAAGAACTCGTTAAATAAAGTGATTTTGCCTTGGTCGGTCTTCCAGGAGGACTTTCGTGTCTTGGCGTACAAGTCCAAGTAACGATTGGCTAGTTCCCGGAAGTTCAGCTCATTGCCTGGTCTCACATCGAGGCTGCGCTTCTCAGCTCGGGCTGTGATTTTCTTGGCTAAGACATCACAGGCCTGACGGTAACTATGGCCTAACATCTCCCAACGACGTTGGCCATGTTCGTCGCGCCAGTCAATAATGTACCGGCCTTTATTACGGCCTGTTTTGATTTGATTGACGCTCATACCGCCCTTTTAACTACCGGGGTGACTCTTGGTGGCTGTTTCTTTCGATCCAATCGTCTATTTTCAGAACGTCAAATCGTGTTGATCGGCCTATTTTAACAAATGGAATCTGGTTTTTGCTAACCATTTGGTAGATGTTAAGCCTCGTACTGCCTATATATTGAGCTATTTCCTGGACGTTAAGTAGCCGCCTACCCACCTCGGGCTTCTCGATAGCCTGTATTTGATTCATGGGTGATATCCGATCCTTTTTAGTTAAGGTATTGGTCTTTAACCTTCGAGTTCTTGGCGTAATCGGGATAGTTTTTGTAGGTGTAGGACAGAAGTTCGTCCGTCTTCATCTTCCCGTATTTCGTGACGATGTTCTGAATGTCCTTAAGCACGTCAGGGTGAGTTTTCTGGACGTTTTCGATAAGTTCCTTCGCAACGGCCTCCCCCTTAGGGGTCAGCTCAAAAATACCGCCCACTTGGTTTCTGTCTTTAGAGCTGGCCGGCGGGGCTTTCTTGTTAATGACTCCAAGTGCTTTAAGTGCTGTGACGTCTTTCATGATGTCATCATCAAAAGCGCCGTAGTTGTAGGCGTAGTGACTGTAAAAGTCTCCTACGGCTTGGATCGCCTCCCCCTCATTCCGCAGGAGAAACAGTAGCTTAACGAGCTTGACGTTACCCCACACCTGCTTAGCAGCCTGAAGAAGGAGAACAAGGAAGTCAGAGCGGCGAGCTAAGTTTAACTTCGCCCGGCCTGTTCCAAGCCCGTGGGTTAAGGCAGTCTTAAAAGAAAGCTCTTCATACTTCTTTCGAACCCTGGAAAATCCTTCTTCCATCCGCTCCTTTGAGGCTGGCTTGGATACATTAAAGGCTTTACGGACTTCCAGGGATGTCTCAACCAGAGGAGCAATAACCTTCCCCAAGTCTCCCAGCTCTTCGAGATTGGGCGCCTGCCCCTCGTTGATCTGGTCGATGCAACGGGAAAGCGCTTCCGCCTTCTCTTCTTCACTAAACCGGTGTTTCAAGTTCATCGCCCCCTTTTCCCTGATTGAGAAAATATGGATCTTCTTTGATGCACTTCCGAAGCTCCGCTAGTGCCCGGCAAGCCAGGGTCCGGGTCCCGCTTTCGGTCCGTCCGATCATCTCGGCGGTTTCTTTCATTGAGAAGACCAGGACCAACCGGAAAAGGAGCACTTCACGGAAGGTTGGTGGTAGCTTGAGAATGACTGAATGAATCCGATCAAGGCCTTCGCCTGATACGCCCTTGGCGAGTTCTAAGTTGGTTTGTAGGACAACCGTTCTTTGTTGATGGCCAAGCGAGACTTCGGCGGGGGCTGTCCTCTTCGTGTTCCCCTCCGGGGAAACCCACTGATCCTCGATGTCTGAGAATTCGATCTCTGAGGAAGCTTTCTTGTTTCTGGGAAGCCTGTAGTAATCGAAGATTGAATTCCGGGTGAGCGTGTAAAGCCAGGTCGTAAAACGGGATTCCCGTCTGAAGCGATGGATACTCTTGAAAACCCTTAGGAAGATATCCTCAACGATCTCTTCAATGTCGTCCTTGGATCTGGCTCCCTGGTTGAAGACCTGGAAGTAAAGATAGGAATGAAACTTCCGCCAGAGGATGCCTTGGGCTTCCCTCTCCCCATGACAAAGCCTTTCCAAGAGTTCTGGGTCCAACTCAGGTTTTTCCATATCTCCACCCCTTAAGGCGAATGAAAGGAGCCTGATGTTGCATTAATCAAGCAACTTTCATAGAAAACGCCTTTATACTGCGAGGGGAATTAAAATTCTAATAATTTTTAGAAACTTAATGAAATGGGGCTGGAGAGATGCCCCGGAGGGAAAGGTTAGGGTCAAAATAGCCTGTGCATTTCGGGTAAAAACTCATGAGAAATCAGGCTGCTCTACCCAGCGAAGAGATTATGAGACTAAGGCACTGAAATCCTTCAAAAACTTTGCGAACTCATCAATCTCCTGATCTTTACCCTCTAGGTGAGGTTGGACAAGATTAGGCCGGGTGAAAATTGCAATGTGCTCTCTTTTTCCATCGCGGCATTTAGGTAATAACCACAAAATGTTCTCTCCCGTACCGAAATCAAAAAATACTGGCGTGTCGCAGTTAGCCCATTCCTGGAGCAGGGGGCATTCAGATATGCGAACCTTCCTTAGCCAACCTTTACCAACAATTGGGCGACCCTCTCCCCATACCTTAGCGAACTCGGGAAAGTCTTTCTTGCGCCGGGTTCCGTTAACAACCCAAATCAGCTTCGAGTAAAAGGAATCGCGCGATTGCCGCTCCTCTATGCTTATGGGTGAATTTTGAAACTCAAAAACCCAGCCTTTATCCGTTTTTACATCTGCAATGTGCTTTTCGCCGCTCTCGGATTTATGAACGACTTCTTGCCATTCGGTGGGAAATAGACTTTTCCAATCTCGATGCCATTGCGTTTCGTTGTCCCACCAGTGATCACAGGCATAACCTGCACGATGAGCCCAGTACGGCCTTCTTTTATTTCCGCACTTCGGAATCATCGAATGATGGTCGAATTGGCATTCGCCTTTGAGGCCACGCTCAGCCTCTCGACGCAAACCATCTACTAGGGCATATCTCATATGGACACTATTTACCGCAACGGCAACAATTACCCCTTATCGATTACCTTTTGCACGATTGTGTGTCTTGCAGAGCATCTGACAGTTCTTGGATGCTGTTTTGCCGCCTTTACTCCACGCTGTAACATGGTCGGCTTCCATTTCGACATAATTCCAAATCTTACTCTTGCTGACATCGTGCCCCATGGCACAGAGCGGGCAGTTCGATTCTTTTTTCTTTTCAGCCTTAGTCGTTTGTTCTTTGTATACCGATTTCTTGGTTGCATCATCGAAAACTCTAACATCAAGCAATTTTGTATCAACAGAACCGCCGAGAATATATTCAAAAATACCTTTGCGGCTTTTCACGTATGGATCAGCATAAAGCTTTTGTACCTCAACTGACACTTCCGAGGGGTTATATGCTTTCTTGTGGTACTTTTCGTACAGACGCCCCCACTCAAGTCCGCATAACTCGCTTTCAACATCCGTGAATACACTGGACACCCAGTCAATGACGCTGCTGAAATAGGTTTTCAATTCATTGATGTTTTCGTCAGAGCGATGACGGCTCATATAATCGCTGATATTGCCCTTGCTGACCCAATCGAGCGCCCGTTCCAAAAAATCCTGCCGATTGGCGATGCCTTTTATGTAGGCGCTCCATTTCTGGATGTTGGCATTATGGCTGTTGCTGAACTCTACTTTGCCGAGCGTCACAAACGGACCAGAAAAGATGGCGTTGAGCAATTCCTGATCGTTGAGCGGGACGCCGGCAATATTGATTGTTTTGAACCATGCTTTTATTTCAGTTTCTGTCCCCTCGCATTCATAGATGGTCAGACTCGCTCCCAAGACCTTGTCTCTCTTGTCTTTTGCCATGCCGCTAAAGTATTGCTCATTTCCGTCGTCATCTTTGATGGCAAATTTTCCAGTGACAAACCGCCCAAGACTGGTGATGCGTTGTTGCCCGTCTAAAACTTCGAGTTTGCCGCCACTCACCCTATTAAAATAAATCAATCCTAGCGGATAATCTTTGAGGACCGATTCAATGACGGCCATTTCTTTCTTTCCTCCGTCGAGAGCATAGATATAGCTACGTTGATACTCTGGCTGAATAGTGAGTTTGCCAGACAGGCCGAACAGTCCCTTGCCCTCCAGTTCGTTATAGACGAACCCATCGCAAATATCATTGACAGTGATGTCGGTTTTTAAAGTTGTTTTCATTTTGGTAGTTTTCTATGCCTAATGAAAATCCTACTAAACGCTTGAATATAACATTCATTTTCAACTAAATAATAAGTCATATCGACAGGTTTTGATAAGAGCTTTATAGCGCCGCCATCGTTCAGTTTTGTGACGCTGCTCTTCTTGCCATCCTTATTTATTTGTTGCTGTTTGGGATAAACTTTTTTCCTAAGATCATGGCTTTTGTCATAACCAAGAATCTCAAATTGGTTCGGATTATATTTATCCAAAAAACTCTTTGGTACCCCCATCACCCCCTTATAATCACTGGGGATGGAATCGGTATACGGAACTTCAATAGCGTCGAAATTGTCATATTTGTTATAGGTTTTTTTGCCCTTAATTTCTTTGTGTTTGCTGTATTTCAAATTTTCTTTCATTGTCATAAGCGGCAATGGTTGGTGACGCCTTCCGTGGTCAAGATTGGTAAACCAACAAGAGTTTCCCAGTCTTGTATAGTCACCCACATAGCCAAGTCGAGCCGCTTTTTGTCTATCGCTCTCCGCGATTTCCGAGCCGTTTGGTACAGCGAAAACCATATCACTTCCGTTTCCGGTCGCTCCAAGCCATAGCCTATTTGTTTTTATTAGCGGAAATATTTCCTTATATGTAATTGCATTCATATTACCGATAATAACGCACTTCTTGTTGTGCTCAAAAAGTTGTTTAACGTATTCGCGAAACAAGCTGAACGGCGGATTTGTTACCACTATGTCTGACCGTTTGAGTAGTTCTACGCATTCATCGCTGCGGAAATCACCATCACCTTCTAACGGCGTCCATTCGTTGTGTTTGTTTGCCTTTAACTGCCTGGCAACTTCCTTCAAGTTAAATTCGCCGCCTATATCGTGAACCTTGTTGATAATAAACTTATTGGCGGTTACCTTAGGATGACCTTTTGATTTTGTGGGAACTTTATCGTCGCCAAACAATTCCAGCTGCGTATTGGCAACAGGTGATGGTTTGTAGCTGGTGGTGATAAGCTGTTTCAAACCGAGCTTGTTAAAATTTAATACGAAATAGCGGAAGAAATTGCTTTCAAACGGATCATCACAGTTACAATACACCACCTTACTGCGGAATGTGTCGGGGTTGTACTCTAGGTACGCTTCTATCTCTTTTTGGATATCAGCGAACTGCGTATAAAACTCATCATTCTTTGCAGTTTTTGCATTCGTAAGATTATGGTTTGCCATTGAATCTGCCTTTACTCTAGCTTGATAAAATGAATGCCCAATTATCTACCTCATCAAGGAAAAGGAATTTCAAGGATGTTTCCAATGATAGAGGGAGTTTACCACTTCGTAGGAGAGTCGTTAATAGAAACGAGAAGCAAAAAAGGGGACGGCCCCCATATGGAGGACCGCCCCCCTTGCCTTTTACTGTGTTTGTCTACTTCGCGATTTCTTGGACGGTGTAGGTTAACTCCATCGCATAGCGCTTCTCCCGTTTGCTTAACCCTATGTCGTCAAGCATGTTCTCCCAGGAATAGCATTCAAACTGGGAACCAAGCGCCTCCGCGACGCGATCCCGAACGGTCTCTTTCTGTAAGTTCGTTAATGGTTTGCTCATGTTTTATTGCTCCTTTTAGCCCCGACTTGAGACGGGGCTTGTCGTTTAACGCGGGGTTGCTGTCCCCGCGTCTCTCACGATTAGTCCTCATCGGGAAGCTGGACCGTAATGACGGGCTCCCCCTCGTCGCCGGGGCCGCAGACGGCTTCAAGCAGAACGGTCGGCGGCGTTCCCTCCCGGTTGTCGTTCCTCACATGAACCCGGAAGAAGAACCGATCCGTCGGGAAAGGCGAGGATCTCTTGGCGCACCGGCTGAAGAGCCATAGGATGTCCCAGAGCCGTCCTTTTGGGTCCTGGCCCCAAACACCTTCAGGCACTTCAACGTAGCGGTCCCAGACGGCCCGAGTTAAGGCGACTGGATACTTGATTCCGGTCTCAATCGCCTCATCTGACTTCGAGACTTCCACGAGCTCCCCATCCTCAATGGCCTGCGCCCTGGTGTACCGATGAATCACCTCACCGAACAAATCATCAAGTTCGCTCATGTTATTTCCCTCCTTCGGTCTTTCTCGCTTGATATGTCGAATGGTAATGCGCATTGCCCTGTCCCTGGCGGCACCGACATTCATCTCCCGGCTCTTGGCCGTCGGTGTCGTAATCCAGCACTTCGACCTGGACTCCTTCGGGAATCCCGAAGACCGACTGGACGACGCCTCCTTCGACCTCGATGAATATCTTTCTATTCACTGGTTCCTCCGTGTGTTGGATTCTTCGCCTTCCGCGAAGTCGCCAACGGAGGAACCACACCCCCAGAAGGAGCCTGGAACCGCGACCTGGCCGAGGGAGAGGCCCGGGCCGTGGTCTGAGGGCCTCTCCCTCCTGGCCGCGCGGCGAGGCCAGCTGAAAGACTGGCCGAGAGGGAGCGGGGGAGGGATAAATGCTTCAGCGTTTATGCTCACCCGCGACCTTGTGTGCTCCATCTGGGGGTGTGGTTAAACTTAAAAAGACGAGCGGAAGGCGAAGAGAGAAAGAAGCAGGGTTAGCTCAGGAGGGAGGTTACGGCTTTGTTTTTAACGAATGAATGGCACGTAGGTCAGTGATATTAACGTTAACTTCGGGGCGATCCTCTAGGACGATGTTATTAAGATTGAGAAAACGAGGGCATTACAAATAACTAGCGGTAGAATGTTAGACGGAAGGTTGAGGAGATTGCTGATTTAATTCGGTTCGTAAATAGTCAGCCAACGTCGACTTTCCCATTTTTTCTAATTCTGGTTGTATATCCATTTCCCGGATAAAAGAAACCATTTCATTAATTATATCTGGATGTTCTGTAGGTTTTTCGGCAATTCGGGAATATAAACTTTGAGACATTTTTGTATTTATGTTTGGTTGTGAGAAGAATACCGCCAAGGCTAGAAGGCCAATTCGCTTGGGATTATGTCCCCACTCAGGTTTTATCCATTCATTGAATGCGTTATTTCTAGAAAGAGAGTGTAAACGTTGCATAAAAAATTGCGCATTCTTTAGGCCTAACAATACTAGGACATAAATTAATGAATCCCTATCGTCTGCGGATATTGCCGACTTTTCAAATAGGGAACCAATTGCGCTATCAACGCCTTGCCATTGTGGCCAAGCGTTGGAGTTATCGACTCGTACAATCGTATTAATTATGATCGGAAGACCTGTCAAAGCTTGTCGATTTTGGATTCTGTCTTTTAAGGTTGGATTGATTTGATTGACATCTGGAGGCACAAAATAGCGAATTAACTCCTGGTTTTTAATCCCAGATACGTATTTCATAACCTCAAAGTAAAAGTTTGGATTTCCCGGTACACTGAATAATTCGCGAATCAAATCTGAATTCTTAGATTCATGAAGCACGTGAATAGTTGGTATGACTCCCTCAGCCCAACACTCAGCTAAACTTAAACCTTTTAACTCGGCGCGTGCTTCAAGATTGGGTTGATTTGTACATAAGGCGGGTAAGATTTTTTTGGCCAACTCAAGTTGAACTTGCCCAATGGGTCTCCTTAAAATTATGGAAATGCCTCTTCCGACATCTTTGCTCAAGCCCACCCACCAAGTAACTTTCCCTGCTAAATCTTCTAAAAATCTCCACGATTGGCGAAATTGCGCATCACCATCAGTTGGACCAAATTTATCGATTGCCCAAGCGACCAAGCCGATTTTCCAGGGAGATGTAATCCACTCTCCACTATTGCTTGCACGTTGAATAATATCTAAGCAGACCAACGAGAATCCGTGAAATGATTTGTATTTAGATAATTCCTCGAAATTACCTGCGAGGAGAGCCTTTTCAACAGGTTTCCTCATTGCAGCTTGGATTGCTCTTTCCGGTTCGATATTAAAATATAAGGCGGCAATAAGTTCCTCATATCGATTATTACCGATAATTAATCTCGGTGCGGAATCCTGATAAGCGGTTTCGAAGAATTTCCCCTCGTTTGACAACAACTGAGATCTGAGTAGTACGTAATAAGCTTGGATTGCTATCGGTATGCCATCTTCCCACTGCTTATGAACGGCGCAAAGTTTATTGACAAAGATCTTGATATCTCTCGGATGAACCTCAGCTTCCCCTTCTTGATACGCCCTCTGATACAAAAAGTAAATCGTATTGAAATCTTCCGGAGTATGTTCTTCGAAAGCTTGTTTTAAACAACGGATAAGATAAGTTCTCCAATCGGATAAAACTGGCGGGGGAACATGAAATGTGGCCTGAAAGGTTTTATCGATCAGTTCATCTGTTATGGACTTAATCTTGTCATTTGGCTGATTTGGTTTTGAATTTTCTGTTGGAATTCTCCTGATACGGGGATTAATCGATTTGTCATTAAAGGGTGCAATAACCCACAGCTGTTTACGCCATTTTCTTTGACTCGTATTCCTGGAATTGAAAAACGTGCCCATGGTTCCCCAGAGTTCAATGATTTGCGAATCCTCGATAACTCGGTCAAGGTTATCGACTACCAAGATTAGTTTTCGATCTTTGATTAAGACTCTATCCATCAATCTGTCAAATGTATCTTGAAATTCAATCGAGGATGGTTCTGGACCACGTAATGCATGTTTGTTTGATAAGAATGAGAAATCAAAAGGTTTATCTTGGGTCTTACAGAAAACATAGCCAAGGAAAATATAAACCAAGGGCAAAGAGAAAATAAATATTCCAAGATGGCGAAATGAAATAGCAACTAGAGGTGGGAAAGCGTGAGCAATAAGGTACAAGGCATGAATTAATGGCTTATATTCTATAGGAAACAGCGGCGAATTTTCTCTGCTCCATTCCAAAATGCTTTCTTTGTTGCTTAAGAATGATCTTGCCAGTGGACTGTATATCGCGATAAACAACATCAAAGCTCCCCACCGCGTCAATTTTTCTTTAGTGACTTGCTGGAGAAAACTATTTTTTTCTTCGTCGGCGATTCTTTTCTCTAACCACTCAAATTCACGCAACGAATCTATTAACTGTTCAAGAAATGATCTCCTTAGTCGATCTCCCTCATGTTGCCAAGCATCAAATATGAAAACCTTCGTTTCATTATTTTCAGACTCAATCTTCTTTCTAAATAAATTAATGACAGTAGACTTTCCGCTTCCATAGCTCCCGATCACGGCAATAGACTTTCCACCATCTTCCCCGTTAATTAATTTTGCAATCGCGCCCGCAACTCTTTCATGTCCGCCGAAATAATCCTCCTCGGAAGGTAAATCAGATAAAAGTTTGGTCGGGCAATTATTACGTTTTGATTTATTTTCTTCTTGATTCATTTTGCCCTCGACTCCTAATTTTAGTTTTTGCTTGGCTCGAAATGACTGGATGCTGAGATATCTGTCGATCCCGCGGTTCGATGGCACCATTCTACCGCTGTTTCGGCGGGGGTGGCTATAGGAAAAACAGCCGAGATTTGTGACAGCTTGGTTTCTAACGGATGAAGGTTGATGGAGGGTTGGACGGTTCCGTGGTCTTGGATTTCAGAGGTAGGTTGAGGACGGGAGGTTTACGAATGCTGATAAGGGGTGGTTTGGTGGTGGGGGCTGGCCGTGGGTTATGGTTCTCCACTACTTTTAATTGGAGCTGGCGGGGATTTTGAAAGTGAATCTCAAGAACCTGAGCTTTTTCTATTTCGTGGGGAGAATCGTATTACATAGCCCGCATTCTTTGCTGAAGAAAGGTCTATCTTAAGTCTTTCCGCGATTTTCACAACAACCCGCCCCCTTAAATACCCCTCCTTGTCGGTATGCTCGGCTAACCATGGTGGATTTGCTTGGAGAATTCTTATTCTTTCAGCATTATCTTCGTTAAGGTCAACAACCTTTATCAAGAATTGTTTATTGCAAAAAGGGCGGTCAGAAAGGTTTATTGCGGGCGAATAATATATGGCTTCCCCGGCTTTATTAATTTCCGTTATACAAACAATTCCTTTAAGTTTGTCATTCTCCATTTCAATAAATGGAGCATAGATTGGAATTGACCAATCTTTTCTCATATTAAACATTCCTACAAACCCAGGTATCTGATCGCGTCCCCATGATCGAGTAAAATCACCTGCGCTGTCTAAAGAGTCGATGTCAGAATGATCAAGAGTCGTGATAATGCAATTCGGCACAATTCCCGCCCCACCGAGGTTTTGGATCACTTCCCGGATTATTTCTGATAGTTTAGATAAGTCTTGAACTTCTTCGGAGTAATTCCTTGAATGCCCTGCTAGATCAAATATGTATTTAGCGTTTTCATCCCTAGCTACCCCTCGACCAAATAGTCCCCCCACATCAGTGTAATGCACTCTCGCATTATCAATAAATGCCTCTTTGCTAAAAAGTTGATTATAGCCCCATGATGTGATTTCTTTTGGACCCGAGGTATCTAATTCTATTCGTAAAATATCGGCATTCTTTGCAATGGTAAACATAGAAGCATGTCTTTCAAAATCTTGAAAGAAATCGCGTTTAAACTCATCCATTTTAATTCCACTAATCTTTGCCTGGGAGATTTCCTTGTCTTCAATTATCTTCACAATTTTTTCGGTCTCATCAAAGGTCTGTAGCAATGGTGGTATTCTTTTTAAGAAGTCAGATGGAAGGAGCCATTGCCAGCGTTGTGGATGCGCTTCAATTTCATTAAGGAAAGCTCTCACCTTGCTTTGATTTCCTTGGACGAAATCAACTAAACGCCTGCTGGCAGGAAATTTTTCTATCGTATTGTTACCTTTAAATGCACTTAAGAGCGTTAATGTATAAACCTTCTGTAGATAATCGGAAGTATCCATGCGTCTGACGGTTCCCTCTGTTCTGGTATCAATTTCCCACCATGACCAACCAAGACGCTCTGAATCTTCAGTTTCCATACTTTTTAAAAAAGCACTAGTAAGTTCCATTACCGAAGAACCAGAAAGATTCCCAATGAGAACTGCGAGCATATCTTTAAGAACTGGATCATCCCATGTTTTTTCAAATGACCGTAATGTCCATTGCATTAATCCAAAAATAATAACTTTCTTACGTTCCTTAATTTTGGCCTCTGACTCTTCTTTTATAGCCTGAATGACACGAGCTTGTCGTAATGCGATTGCCTCCTCAGATTCCGCTGAGACATTCCGTAAAGCAAGGTCAATCCATTCCACACTATTTGAATCTAAACTAGGTGTGTAATTTTTAAAGCGATCTATCAACTTGGAGTAAAACAGTTTAAGTGAACTTAAATCACGGTGATCAATGGCTAGTTTCATCAAGTCTTGGAAAGGGACGAGAACTTCTAGTCCAAAATCTGTGTAATTATTGGTCGAGTATACATCGGTAGATTTCTCCCTCAAATTCCTTTCAACTGAAAAGTCAGCCAATTCTCTCAGATGCCTCCATGATCTATCGATTAAATATTCCTTTAGCGGAGTGTCGGGATTATTAAGTACGTATTTGTATAGAAGAATTGGGAATGGAATAAATCGCTGAAAAAGGTAGTGATCCTTAAATTTAAGGGCTTTGGTAGCTATGGATATTGGTAAAGCTGCAATCCATCCAACAATGTCTAAATCGTTGGATTTTAAAGCCTTCATATTAAACTCTGAAATATTTCTTGCAACAACATCTACGATTGACCATCCCCCGCCAATCCTGTGCAATTCCTGGAATGCTTGTTCCGACGAATGAATTTCACCCTTGTATCTTGCAAAACTCGTCAGGAATGATTCCATGATGTGAGTATAGTCTCTCGCTCCATTCTCGATCGCACCCGTCTTTCCCTCAGCAATTGATTCGAGCATGAAATCTTTTAGACGAGTCATTTCTGAGGTAAACCTTTCTTCTTCGTCTTCCTTATCCCCAACTGTTATAGCCTTCTCCGCTATTTTCCTTAACTCTTTCAAAAGATTAACATCACGGTTTAGGCTCTTGCGGTTTATTGCTAGGAGACATTCGGAGCTACCGCCCATTACCCCACTAAACCCAATTGCAAAGAAGACATTCTTTGTTTCGTTCGTCGTCTTGCTATCTTTGATTTCTTCAGAAGGTTTGAGATCTAAATTCAATTGGTCATTTATCAATTTAACCATTCTTTCTAGCAAACAGAAATCGATCTCAGTAACAAAGCGGCCCTGCGTGTTATACAAACACAGATGCTTTTCATCACTAATGATAGTCGGAGTCACCCCTATTGCTTCCAATTGTTGAACTATGATATTGCCGCTAATTCTCTTTCTAACTGAGTAATCCACTGCCTTTTTTACTTTATCGCTCACTAATTTAAGGCCGATAGTTCGCATTTCGCCTTCATCTAAGATCAACTTAACTGTTTTGTAGAAAACAAAAACGAACACAAGACTGGAAGCAAGAACGAATATAAATCCATATGAAGATTTGTGAAAAACGGCAAGTTCTGCCAATTGAAAAATGGTCAACATGGTAACGGGGAATAAAAAAGTCCCGCGAAGTAGAATTTCTGATTTCTTCAGCACTCCATCATCTTTATCACTTCCCAACTCGACGATAAATATGACAATTGGAAAGAGTAGTGCAGAAATACCAATTTCGGTAGCTATAAAATCACTGAACACATGCTGATCTGTAGCTCCAAAAATCCTAGACAGCAAAGCCATGGGCATCCAGGGGCTAAATATTCCAAACATGCGGGATAGGATCGTGCCAAGGGCCAACAAAAGGAAGGAAGCGAATAACGACATGAGTATCGATTCAGGGGAGGGCAGGTAGGTAGCGGTAATTCGTTCGTAGATTTCTTCGGCGAAATTCTTTGATACTAGATTTTTCTTTGCTTCAGAAACGAGGGAGGATAGAAGGCATTGGTCGATTTTCTTCTTCCGACGATAAAGAAGGGAAGCTAATATGATTAGGATTAACCAAAAAAACTTCTCTCTAATCGACAAGCAATCAATAACGTGGTATAGATTTGCTAAATGAAAACACACCCAGGCATTGAACAGATTGCTGCCTGGCATTACTGCACTAATAAATGCAAAGGTTTCTGATTTAAAATTCAGCAATTCGATTCCAATAACCTTTAATGCTGGCCTATTCTGGAAAAAGCATTTTTAAGAACCGTCTCCCTTAAGGATGTTAATTGCCTAATACCCAAGATGCCACGGAAGTAATCCAAAATGTCTGCCAAAGCAAATTCCTTTTGAGCAGCGAGCGTTGGATTATTATCGGAATTTTGTGTTCCCATAAGGACAAAGTATCTTCGAAATATCTCTTCTGACAATTTTTTCCGTTCTTGCCCTGTCAAGAAATCCTGACGAGCCTGATCAACCCCAATGCTTCGAAGAAATACTTCCATTTCCACCAACTGCATATCCATTTCCTTAGGCAACCACGGCATGTAATCCATGCGGATACCCCCCAATTCATCGGCTGTTTTTATAAGACCTTCGCCAAAAAACGTCGTTGGGAAATAGTTTTTTATACTTTCAAGAAGTTTCTTCAGATATGTCTCGCAAAACTTTGCGTGTTTATCAAAAACCTGGTCGGCCATATGGGAGGCTGCGGCTAACTCAAAATCCTGAGCTCGATTCTGCTGATATATTTTAAAAAGCATCATCAGGAAAGATCCCGCTAATGGAAGCGCAAACGTTTCTTTCACCGTGGGATCGACTGATGTTAGATACACAATAAGGGAAATCACGGCTACAGCAATTGCTCCGACGTAGGTTTTGTCGCTATCTTTTATTGCTTCAAGAAATTTTTTCATTTTCTTATCATCCTTGAACTCAGGCTTATTGGAGAGTCATTTAGGTTAGGGCTATTCTACCACTATCCGTGATTTTAGGAGGAAGACCGCACGGCTATTGGCAACCGGGATGTTTGGGGGACAAAACTGTTATGGCTTGATTTTCACGAATGAATGGCGGCGGCAGGCAGGAAAGTCGACCGTTGCTAAGATGTGCGTGCAGGGTTAACTATATTACTTATCTGGTCGATGTACCCCGCGGCGAATTCTTTCCCTTGCTTTTTCGAAAGCCTTTTCAGTTGTCGGTGGGACAAATCGAATAAGATTGTTATATTCATCATGGAGCGCATGCACTTCGGTTGCAAATCTCTCATCTGTCATATTTCCTGAAAATGTTTCACGTAAACCTCGCGACCTCTGCTTCAAAGCAGTGAAATTCTTTGCCGCATTTAGATGATCGTAATATCCTCGCAGCGGATCAAGCACGCTTCCGACCGCCGATATAACAGCTGAAAAGACCGTCAACCACCCCCACCATGCTGGAATTATCTCTCCCACTACAAGAAATCCCGATGCGGCTGCAACGATGGCCGGGACCACCTGAAAATTTGTAGATAAGCATTTGTTTCGGGAAGCTATGATATGGTGAGCTTCCGCAGTATACGTGCAGTTATCTTCGATGGTTTTGCATTCCTGTCTGTATTTCTCTCGCATGCTTTATTGAGCTGGAAATGGGTCTCCAAACAACCTCCGCCATGACTCAGCCCTTTCAGTTTCACTGGAGAGCTGATTGGTTCCATTACAAAATGTCTTGATTGCTTCAAAAGTCTCAATAACTTGCGGCTTCTTTAATGGTTCAAGACTAATTGCCGGAGAGTTGCTCCCCGGTGCACCAATTGAGCTATTCAGAAGCCCACCGGCATAATTAAAGAACTCATTAATCAAGGCAGGGTATGAAAGCGTAATGTTACGAGCTTTATAGCTTGAAATTACGACAGGGATAAGACAGGCGGCGATAAGTTCTAAATGGAAAGATGACATGTCTGAGAAATACTTCCGTTTTATCGCCTTGAGCATTTTGATTGTGGGGATTAGCCAACCATTTGAAGCCGTATTTTCTTGAGTAATGTACTCTGCCTCATAGTCATAATCGGCCAATTCCCAATGACCATTTTTTGGTACCCAATAACCTCTTCCCACCGGTGTGTGCGAAATACCTGCTGGTGATACACCCACCATATCTAAGTAAGCAGGGACAAGCTCGACTTTCGTACCGTCTTCGTACGTGAACGATACAGTGGGGTGGTCCATTGCCGGCTGCATGGAGCCATAACGGTCGCTTTGGTTAATGACTTGGTGCATTTTGGTAAGTGCCATTGACGGTGTTATTCCTCCGACCGGCATCCACCGATGGAATTCGCCGAGAACAACCAATATGTCAATATCGAAAGTGTCTTCGGGACGAGGGTTTATCCTTGTTTTCCTCTGAAGCGCTCCAATGAGTTGGGTCTTGGTGCCTGGTTGATTATTCTCAATAACGCTTCGAACGGCATTGTGTTGACGTTGAATTGTTTGGTCAAAAGTGTCATCTAACTCAAGGTTACTTTTTAGTGTAAAGAAAGCATCTCGCGATAATGTGCTTGTCGTTGATATTTCCTGTGGCACTAGAGTCTCTCCCATTTATTCGACATATTCAGATTCGATAAGCCACCGACAGGATAAGATGGCTAACTCGGAGCGTTGGCCGCCAAGTAGTCACCTAGGTTCTGGACAGTTTTTTGCTTAAACACTTCAAATTCTATTTCTGCCGTCTTCCCCTCCCATTCTAAAACAAACTTGTAAGTTCCGAATTCCTCAAACTTAAAGCCATTGACTGTCATTAGGAAGCGGTTTATGAGCTTACCGCCAAAGTTCATTTCAGGGACTTTAATTTCATATCTTTTCCCAGACGGTGAAACTATTGCCTCAGATACCTTTACCAAGTCGGAAGACCCTTGTTCCTTTCGAAATACAGCGACAATCACCATTGATGGAATAGTGAAAGGAACGCTGGGGACAGTGATGCTATCGAGAGCGTGTAAGATGGAAAGAGTATTGGTCTGTTGGTCTAGAGATATCGACGAAGCTAGCAGAGCAAATTTTAACTTGATCATTATGCAGCCACCTTTTCAAACTGATTATTAGAATATTCTTTACTGTCTACCACATCCGCTGCTTTAACTTTGCGATCTTCGATGTCTCCCGCTTGTGCAGTCGAGACTGTGTTCGAGGCCAGGGTTGCTCGCCTATCCCTAATCGATAAAGCCATATCTTCCTTATTTTTGAATGATGCCATTTCAAAAATAGGATAACCAAGCACTTGCATGATCTCGTAGATCCTCATTAACGAAGTGTTCCTATACTCTGAATCTTCTTCCCGAGATATTTGAGATTGGCTAGTACGAATATTGTTCGCAAGCATTTCCTGAGTCATGCTTTGTCTTATACGCTCCCTAATAATCCAACGCCCCACTTCCATGGGATCTCTAAAATAAGCGGATTCATGCAATTTCAGTTTTAAGCGTTTATATTCATTGATCGCATTGTAGAGTTCCCTTAATTCGGGCTCATGTGTAAATTGGTAAATGCGAAATGACTCCGGCTTAAGTTCTTTCCGCATCTTTTCAAATGATTCTTGCCAGCTTTTAAAGCGGACCTCAGCTTCCTTTAGCTGTTTATCGTTTTTGATCATTTGCTACCTCCCTTTAAGATGTCGTCAGTTCCAAGTTTAACGATCCCCTTTTCAATTCGACCTCGCGGATCATCTTCCCGGGTGTGGCCATACAAGTCCATAAAATACTGAAGCTGACTTTCCCATTTTCGACCTTTATGCTCGTACTCTCCGAAATCTTCAAAAACGGCATTCAGGCCGCAACGATGTTGATTCCAAAGGTCTTCTTTCCACTGCGCATATTTCTCAAGCGTTACCAGCACTCGGGGCCAATCCTCAATTTTGAGGATAAAAAAGCAGTCAATATCTTTGGTCCATTGGTAGTGATCGGCCAAGTCTACGAATCCACCCCCGACATAGACCCACGGAATGCCATTCTTAGCCAAGAATTGGGCTGCCCTCTTGAGGCCTTCCGTGTAATACTTCATTCGCGTGTAATTCGTGCAAAACATCGAAATAAACTCTTCAGCCGACATCGACCGAACCCCCGCCGGAAGAACGCCATTGTTGAACATTTCATGCTCCATTATATATTAGAAATGCATAAATATCAATATATAATATTAATGAATTAAATTTTATATTTAAAAATAGATATAAATTTAGATACCGCGTAAAACACTTAGAAGATGTGTCCCCGCGTAAACGTGTTCCCTTCGAACACGACCCCACTGCGGATCGGAGAACCCCCGGCCATCCCAGCTCATCGTGACCTGGGTAAAGTGCTCAGTGAAGCCGCTCCTGGTGGCCGGGAGGTGAAGATACCATTCGATCTTTTCCAACGGCACATATCGCAGACGTTCATGATACAGCACGGTCGCGAGGTCTTCATAGGCATTCATGGCCGACTGACCCTTATTTGTTCCAAGCTCCGTGAAGATGACAACAAACTGGCCGTACTTTCTGGGAAGGATTTCGACGTCGCAGAACGATTTTGAGATTCCCCCTCCGATCGCCAGGGTGTTCCGGAAATTCCAACGGATCTTGATGCCATTCTCTTGAATCTGGGGCTCAACCTCTGGGCCATGATAGTGGCTTTTGATCTCCCACCAGAATTTCCGGAACGAGGTGAGATAAGCTTTACGGCGCAGTTTCTTCTCGTAAATCCAATCCTCCAATCTTTCTCGCAATTCTTCGATATTCACGCTCCCTCCTCTATATTCCTTGGTGTCCATTTTTACCTGTTTCGTCATTTTCCTGCCCCGGGTCTTTTGATGGCGGTTCCGGCTTTGGCGGCTCAGCCACGACGTGGACTGGACAGGGCAGCTCCACACCTTCCACCGACTCGAAATACCCCGGCAGTATCAAGCGCCCGGACCACCGACCGCATTTGAAGACGGCGTGCCCGGTGCCAAGGGTCTTCACCTCGGTGGGGTGAATGATGTATTCGTGCACGATTCTTTGCGATCCGAGTATTCGCTCGGGTTCCTTGCCTTGAAGGTGTATTTGCCGTGTGGTCTGGATCTTCTTCCCCGTCCCCACAAAATCCGCGAAGGATTGGGCCGTCTCAGGGTCGTTCACCCTCAAGAACAATTTGGTGTTGGTTGTGTCGTTGACCTGCTGAACGAAAGCAGGGTCGATCGCTTTCAGATCCCCCAACGATTGATGCGCGATGGTGATCCAAAGGCCGCTGGAACGGCCCCGGACCAGGGCGTTGATGAACCCCTTGGTGCCGAAAGCCTGGAACTCATCGATGTATACGGCGAGCGGCTTTTTCTCATTCTCCCCTTTCTGCGACTCCACAAGGCCGCTCAAGGTATTGATGTCCTGGGTGATCATCTTCCCTACCCGCATGGCCGCTCTCGGGTAGCTTTGGGTATCGAGCGAGAAATACACGATCTTCCTTTTTTGGTAAACGTCCAGAAGATCGATGTCCGACTCAAGCTTGTTGAACAGGTGGCCGAAGTCGGTATTGACGAGGAGCCCGATCTCGCTCCGGAGGCTTTGGATCTCCTTTTGGTGCTGATCAGCCAGTTCCTTGAAGTGAGGAAGGCTTGCCGGTGGGTCTTTCAAGTGTTTATGGAGATCGTTCAGGGTGACCCGCTGCTCTAGTTTCTGCAGATCCATGAATAGGGTTTGCAGGGCGTCTTCGCAGACCCTTTGATAGTAAGGTTCCGACCATTCGATGCTGGCCGCGATCCTGTCTTGAAGCTGGGTGGAGTTGCCCCGCCTCAGGGGGTTGTAGGTGGCCGACCCATGCTCGGGACTTAAAGAAAAGAACAGGAAGTCCTTTTCCCGGCCCGCTTCCTTCACCATGCGGTAGACCGCCTTCGCATTCTCAAGGCTTCCCTTGGCGTCAATGAACACGACTCCCAATCCTCTCTGGATGTCCTGGCGCATCATGGGAAAGATGACATGCCGGGTTTTCCCCGAGCCGGTCGTTCCCAACACATGGACATGCTCATTGCGTTCCTTGGGGGTCAGGTAGACGGGGCTTTTCCAGGTGACCTCATACCCGACGTAGGTCAATCCTTTCGTGGCGGCGATCTGGGAGTGCTTCGCATGGTTCGCGCGACGCTTCCAGGGAACTATTCGGAAAAGTTCCCGCTCCAGTGGATCTCCGGGGGGCAGGCCCATGAGATCACCAGCCACAACCAAGACCGTAAGGGAAAGGACAATAGGGAAAGAGATTCCAAGGAGGCCCAGGATGGCTTTCCGGAGAATCTTCATCCCCGGATTAAACTGGAGGAAGTGATAAACATGGGGCTGACCGCTTGGCAGGTAAACCCATAAACCCATGATGAGGGCCAGGCTTATCCATGAGGTTCGATAGACCTTCTTTGCGGTCGCGGCATCCTGAAGGAATTTAGACAAGCGTTTCCAGAACTCCAGCCAGTAATAATTCCAGACAAGGAAGAAGAGGGGTGTCCATCCGGGATGAAGATAAAAGGGAAGCTGGAAAATGTATCCCAGGTGATGGGGACCGGCCTGGCGGTAGGCGCTCATAATAAAGAATGTGGTAAACCCGATTACTAGGGCCAGGATGGAAGCGCCGATGAAGTCGAAGATATCTTGAAGGGGGTTCATTGCGTCACCACCCATTTAACCTCTGAGATCTCAGAGGTTGTCAGGATCTTGGTCTGGGAGCCAACAAACTTCTCAGCCGGGGCCTCGCTTAACCGCTCCAGGAACTCGTCAATCTGTGCCAGGTAGAAAACGCAGTCGCCGAAGGCATAGCGTCCGCTCTTCAAGTGACTGGCCAGGCAATCACGAAGGGTGGGGGTGGTATAAAAGAAGATCAGCATGGGGTAATACTGTTCCTTGCTCAGGCTGTCATAAACCCGGCCCGCCAGGTCCTTGAATTGCTTCCTGTAGCGTTCGGGGCTCTTCAAGGAGAGCTCGACCTCGATCCCGCAGCGCCACTTCTCAAAGGAGAATTCCCCGGTCGGCGTCATTTCCCCGCGTCCTATGGCCTTGTAGCGCGTTTTTTTGACGTTCAGGAAGAGCTCGCCGTCCAATATCCGCTTCCCGTTTCCAAGGGCCATGCGGGCCTCCTGTTCAGCTTTGAGGGTGCGTTCCGTGGTCCAACCCAAGAAACGATCTCCCAAGAGCTTCCGGAGCCCCAGGTGTACCTTAATGATTGACCGGTGATGTTGCTGGGAGACTGGCTGATAAGCGCAGGGGGTAAAGGCTGAGACCTCATCTGAAACCTTGAAATGCCGGGCGGCCTGGCGGCCTTTGGGAGTCAGGCAATAAAACGAGGCCGGAACGCTATGGCTCTTAAACTGCTCAATCAAACCGATATGCTCCAAATACCACAACCTGTTCCAGGCCTTTGTTTGGTCCAGATCCAATCCGTATCTGACTTCATCAATCGAAGCATACCCGAACCGGCCCAGGAGCTCCAAGACTTCTCGATAGACCTCACTATGTCTCACTCCTTCCTTCACTAAGATCAACCCGCCTTTGACCACTGCCGGCATTGGTATGCCCCCTTTCCAATTCACTCTCTCATCAAAAAACTAACATCAAAAACCTTCCAACTCACGCCCGCACGCCCCCGCACTCTCACACAAGCCCACCCCCCACATCAACTTACACACTCCTCGTTGGGTGGGCGGGGTCGGCAAAAAACCGAAGGTTTAGCGAAGCGGTTTGCCGACCCCGCCCACCTATGAAACAGGGGGCGTGCGGGCGCACAAATAAAGTTAGGGACTCTCTAACTTTGGCATAACTTAAAGAGTGGGATTTCCGGGGGGTCAGACTGAGTGGTATGTGTATTTCCGAATCGAATGGATCCTGAATGTTAAGGATTTTTGGTTTATGCATTTCCCCCTCCTTCACCCCATATGGCGAATGATCCGGGCTTGATGTTGCATTGGCTTAAGACCTTCAAAAGAAGAGGTTCGACCCTGAAGGGATGCCTGTCCGGCAACGTCGGTTCGGGGATGCTTACGAGGGGATGGAGCGAATAATGAGGGGAGTTTTACGGCTGAGCGATTGGACCAGGCGATTCTTTGATTAAAGCACCATTACTATTTGTCGATACATTGGTTGTTGCCTTCTTGACTATTGTAATGCCTTCTAGAGATTCTAAGTTGTAAGTTTCATTTGTGAGATATGTGGCGTATTGTCCGCTTTTCGAGAAAGAAATCTCATCCAGCGTTTTATTGTAATTCTGAAAGTAGAGATCTAAGTTCTTTATTGCATCATCCTGATTATAGGGTTTTATCTGGATTACATCGCCCTTGGTTAGTGTGGTGCAGATGGCACGTAACGATTCGATATTGGCTTGCAATTCTGAATCTGTATAACTCAGAACGCAATCATTCCCCTTTATCGTCCAGGATGAAATGGTCCCGGATGGATTAGTTATCGCAGTTGTATAGCAGTCCCATGTCGGGGTAAACGATACGGAATTTGAGGTGCCGT
>Ga0207062_1091_pt1 | contig 24465 bp, 25 predicted proteins | sample Alteio_BWMinCont_28_FD_153266 | JGI IMG/M metagenome (GOLD analysis project Ga0207062, IMG submission 153266) | Enriched cells from forest soil in Barre Woods Harvard Forest LTER site, Petersham, Massachusetts, United States -... | ecosystem: Environmental > Terrestrial > Soil > Temperate forest >... | reverse complement strand
CGGGTCGTCGAAGAGGCGGAGAAGGCGGCCGGTGCGGCGGTCCGCTCCGTGCTGATCGGCCTGCGTGGACAGCATATCCAGACATTCAATCATCACGGGGCCATCAACATCGCCCGCACCGATAAGGAAATCACGGCCGAGGACGTGAGTCAGGCGATCGAGGCCGCCAAGGCCGTTCCGATCTCGGGGGACAGGGAAATCATCCACGTCATCGCTCAGGATTTTGTTCTTGACCGGCAGGATGGCGTTCCCAACCCGGTGGGCATGGAGGGGTCTCTTCTCGAGGTCGAGGTGCACATCGTCACCGCGAGCACCAACCACCTCAACAACATCTGGCGCACGATCTCCAACGCGGGCTTTCAGGTGGAAGAGCCGATTTATGGGCTCTTGGCGGTGGGCGACGCCGTCGTGACCGAGGAAGAAAAAGATTTGGGCTGCGTGCTGGTGGACATCGGCGGACAGACGACGGGGCTCGCCGTCTACACGGAAGGCAAGATTCGCTTTACGAAAGAACTGGCGGTGGGTTCCGACACCATTACGTTTGACCTTTCTCACGGTCTCCGGGCCTCGCAGGCGCAGGCGCGGGTCGTCAAGGAGCGCCACGGAGCCGCCGGACGCGAGTTCGCCGCTAACGGCCACGATGAAGAGATTGTTTACACGGGAGTCGATGGCCGCACTCCGCGCCGGGTGAAGAAGGCCGTGTTGTACGATTACATCAGTCCCCGCGTCGAAGAGATTTTTTCTATGGTCAGCGCCGAGCTTCAGAATTCAGGGTATATCGAAGGCATCGGCGGCGGCGGTATGATCTTGACCGGTGGCGGTTCCCAATTGAACGGCCTGGTTCCCGCCGTGGAAAGGATCCTGGAAATTCCCGCCCGTCTGGGTCTGGTGCAGGGAGCAGGGGGGCCTTCCGAGATTTTGAACGATCCGGGCTACGCGACGGCGCTGGGTCTTCTCACGTACAAACATTTGGGTGGAGCGACCCAGAGTCACCGTATGGTTCAGCGCGTTCCTGTTTCACGAAAGCTGAAAACGTGGTGGGGAGGGTTATTCTGATGAGAATCAAGTTTGTCGATGATTTTAAGGAACAGCCCGCTGTCATCCGCGTTGTCGGACTTGGCGGCGCGGGCGGGAACGCCGTCAACCGCATGATCGAGGCGCAGGTGGCCCATGTGGAGTTCGTTGCGGCGAACACCGATGCCCAGGCGCTGCGGCGCAATATCGCGCCGGTGCGCCTGCAGATGGGGGACAAGGTCACACGCGGTACCGGCGTGGGGGGAAACCCTATCATGGGTCGGGAAGCGGCGGAGGAGAGCCGTGCGCGGATCGCGGAAGTGCTGAGCGGCGCCGATATGGTATTTGTGACGGCGGGAATGGGCGGAGGAACCGGGACCGGTTCGGCGCCCCTCGTGGCGGAGGTGGCTAAGTCGTTGGACCCCCGGCCGCTGGTGGTCGGGGTTGTCACCAAGCCCTTTGAGTTCGAAGGCTTGGTCCGGTCCAGCCAGGCCGAGGCCGGCATCAAGGAATTGCGCGCTCACGTGGACACGCTCGTCGTCATTCCGAATGACAGGCTTTTTGAGATCATCGATGAGAAGACGCCGACCCTGGAAGCATTCCGTGTGGCGGACGACGTCCTCCGGCAGGCGGTTCAGGCGATTACCGATGTCATCACCACGCACGGTCTTATCAACGTGGACTTCGCCGATGTGAAATCGATCATGTCGGGAGCCGGGGAAGCGCTGATGGGAATCGGGACGGGGGTGGGGAAAGACCGGGCGGTTCACGCCGCGCGGCAGGCCATCCAGTCTCCTCTTCTTGAAAACGTTTCCATCGATGGAGCCAAAGGCGTCCTGGTGAACATTACCGGGAACAAGGACGTGACGATGTATGAGGTGCGGACCGTGATGGATTTTATCAGCTCGGCCGCCAGCTCTGAGGCCCATGTGTTTTATGGGCAAGTTTTCGATGAGTCGCTGGAGGACAGCTTGAAAGTGACCGTGATCGCCACCGGATTTCCGCCGGCCCGAAACTTTGCATGGGGAGCCCGTCGGGCCCAACTTAAGACCCCCTTGGCGGTTAAGGGGTCTTCCGGCCCATCGCCGGCGAACCGACCCCCGGCGGCCAGCGAGACAGACGACCTGAAGCGTCCCGCCTATTTACGCTGGCGGCTCAAGAAGCTCCGGTAGGGTGGGGAACCCCGCTTAGTGTCCGATCTAAGGACTGTGAAAGGGCTGCTGGCCCTCATGATTGACAAGGGGGCATCGGACCTGCACCTGCGTACGCACAGCCAGGTCTTTCTCCGGATCGACGGCCAATTGAAGCCCGTGGAAGGGGCGCCGCTTTCCATCGACGACATGAACAGAATCATGAATGAACTGATGAGTCCTCATCAGAAAGAGATTTTTGAGAAGTCCTACGAGGTTGATTTTTCATACTTTCTGACCGGTGCGGGCCGGTTTCGGTGCAGTGGTTATCGCCAGAACGGGAGCCCTGCCGCGGTCCTGCGCCGGATCCCCAGTAATGTACCCAGTTTTGAGAACCTCCGCCTTCCCTCGATCATCCCGAGTTTTGCGGAGCTCAAGTGGGGCTTGGTTCTGGTGACCGGACCGACCGGCAATGGAAAATCCACCACGCTGGCTTCGGTCGTTGAATATATCAACAGGACCCGGTCGGGTCATATCGTGACGATCGAGGATCCCGTGGAATTCGTGCATGCGGACAAGAAATGCTCGGTCAGCCAGCGCGAGATCGGAAGCGATACCGTGAGTTTTGGCGTGGCTCTGCGGCACGTCCTCCGCCAGGACCCCAATGTCATCGTCGTGGGAGAAATGCGGGATTTGGAAACCGTGGAAACGGTGCTGCAGGCGGCCGAGACGGGCCACCTTGTTTTGTCGACGCTTCACACAGCGGACGCGGTGCAGACGATCAACCGAATCATCGATATGTTCCCGTCGCACCAGCAGGCACAGGCGCGGGGCCAGTTGGCGGAAGTTTTGAAGGGCGTTTTGTCCCAGAAGCTTCTTCCCTATACCTGCGGGGGGAGAATCCCGGCCTGCGAAATTCTGGTCAATACGGGTTTTGTTAAATCGGCCATCATTAAAAATGAACCCGCGGAGATTGATAACGCGATCCGCCAGGGCGCTCACTACGGGATGCAGACGTTCCAGCAGTCGTTGATGCAGCTCCTGAAGGATGGCTCCATTCGCCTCGAGGACGCTTTGGAAGCCGCGACCAACCCCGATGACCTGATGATGGCGGTCAAAGGCATTGAATCCAGCACGGATTCGATGCGCCCGATTTAAAGGGATTTCCCGGTGGCGTGGCGTACGGTCCGCGGGATTATCCGGGATTCCGCGTTTCCGGGGAATGCTTCGGTCATTCACGGGATTACAACCCGGCCGCTGGGGGACCAGAAATCCGCCCCGAATCGCCGTTGCCCTTCCGGGGTTCGGGCCTTTGTCTTGGCCGAACAGGTTCATGGGGCGCGGATCGCTTGGATCGGGGAGCGTTTCCCCCGCCAGTTTATTCCGCGCACGGACGGGTTGTTCACGCGCGAGCCGGGGTTGGCGCTGGGGATTTTTACCGCCGATTGCGTTCCGGTTCTTTTTTCCTGGCCCGAGGAGAGTATCGTCGGGGTGGTTCATGCCGGATGGCGGGGGCTGTCCGCCGGCATCATCGGGAAGGCGTGCCGCGCACTGCTTCGCTGGGCAGGGAAGAAAACATTGCGGGGCCTGCGCGTCGCGATCGGGCCCCACATTCGGTCCTGTTGTTACGAGGTCAGCGAGGACGTCGCCCGGGTTTTTTCGAAGCCGGGAATCGCTTTCCGGGACGGTTCGCGGTGGTATGTCCACTTGGCGGGGGAAGTCAAAAGACAATTGTCGGAAGGCGGGCTGGATCCCCGCGATTTTTCCGAAGCGCCGTTCTGCACAAAAGAGGATCGCCGTTTCTTTTCGTACCGGCGGGATCAGGATTCCCGGCGGATTCTAACGTACATTTTCCAGAAATAACTTATGTCCCTTAAAAATAAAAGAGAAAAAATCGATCATCTCGACGACCAAATTCTGGTGCTGTTGAACCAGCGCGCCCGTATCGTCAAAGAGATTGGCCGCATCAAATCGAAGAAAGGGCAGGACGTTTATGCGTCTGGCCGCGAGCGCGAGATCCTCCAGCGCCTGGTTTCCCGCAGCCGGGGTCCCATGCCGGATGAGTCCGTTGAGCAGATTTTCCAGGAGATTATCACCGCCTGCCGCTCGCTTCAGAAACGCCTCCGGATCGCGTTCTTTGGTCCGGAAGCAACCTTCACGCACCAGGCCGCCGTGAAGCATTTCGGTCGCCAGGCGGAGTATCTGCCCGTTGTTTCCATCGCGGACGTATTTGACGAGGTGGAAAAGGAGCGCGCGGATTACGGCGTTGTCCCCATTGAGAATTCCACGGAGGGCGTGGTCAACCACACGCTCGATATGTTCATCGATTCCGATCTGATGATCTGCGCCGAACGGGAGGAGCCGATCCGGCACTACTTGATTTCGGCCACGGGAGAGATTAAGAAGATTAAAATGATTTACTCTCACCCCCAGGCCTTGGCGCAGTGCCGCCGCTGGCTCGAGGCGCACCTGCCGCAGGCCAGCCTGCACGAAGCGGCCTCCACTGCGGATGCCGCGGCCCACGCGGCCATGGACGCTTCCAGCGCCGCGATCGCATCCTCTTTCGCCGCGCAGATTTATCAGCTCAAGATTGTCGCTTCCCGGATCGAAGATTCGGCGCACAATGCCACCCGGTTCCTGGTCATCGGGCGGCGGTTTCCCTCGCCGAGCGGCCATGACAAGACGTCCATTTTGTTCTCACTCAAGGATCGCGTGGGAGCCCTTCATGATGTCTTGATCCCGTTCAAGACACACAGCCTCAACCTGACGCGCATCGAGTCCCGCCCCACGAAGAAAAAGGCCTGGGAATACATTTTCTTCGCCGACATCAACGGCCATCTTTCCAACGAAGACATGAAGCTCGCGCTGGAAGAGCTCAAAGAATCCTGCGTATTCCTCAAAGTCCTGGGTTCCTATCCCCGGGGCGATTCCTAGACCCCGCGATGCCACCCAAGATCCGATTCGGGCGGCCGGAAATCGGCCATTTCGAGCCTTATGCTCCCGGCCGGGGCATCGAACAGGTGCGGAAACAATACGGTCTAAAGCGTGTTATCAAGCTGGCTTCCAACGAGAACGCCTGGGGGACATCCCCGCGCGTTGCGCCGGCTGTTCAGAGAGCCGCACAACGGGCCTTTCGCTATCCGGACGGGGCCAGCACGGAATTGAGGGAGGCTCTGGCGCGGCGGCACAAGGTGTCGCCCAAACAGGTCATTGTGGGCGCCGGTTCGGACGAGATCATTGAGCTCCTGGGTAAGGCTTTCCTGAGGCCGTCGGATGAGATCGTTGTTTCCGCGCACGCTTTCATCCGCTACCGCATGGCCGGTGAACTTATGGGATGCAGGGTGCGGACGGTGCCCATGAAATACCTCCGTCATGATTTGGAGGCGATGGCCCGGTGCGTGACGCGGTCCACCAAACTTGTTTTCATCGCCAATCCCAACAACCCGACCGGGACCTATAATACCCTGTCCGAAGTCAGGAAATTTCTTTCGCGTCTTCCCGCGGAAACTCTTTCCGTATGGGATGAGGCTTATTTTGAGTATGCGCGGAAAGAGCGCGACTATGGCTGCATCCTCGAGAACCATCTCGCCAGTTCCCGGGCGATGGTGTTACGAACTTTTTCAAAAGCTTACGGCCTGGCCGGTTTGAGAGTGGGTTACGGCGTCGCCCCTTCCTGGGTGGTGGACATCTTGGACCGGGTCCGGCCTCCTTTCAATGTTTCCGTTGTGGCTCAGGCAGCGGCCTTGGCCGCTTTGGAGGATACGGGGCATATCCGGCGGTCCGTGGAAAAGAATCTTGAAGGCCGGAACGCTTTGTGCCACGAATTGGAGAAGATGGGCCTGGTGTTTGTCCCTTCCTGTGCCAATTTTCTCCTGATTAACATCGCCCCCCTCTCGGGGCGCGAAGTCTTTGAGCGGCTTCTGTCGCAGGGAGTGATCGCACGGGCCGTGGAGGAATACGGATTGCCGCACCACCTCCGCGTCACGGTCGGCACTCCCGAAGAAAACCGTCTCTTTATTAAAGCTCTGAAAAAGGTGATCCCATGATTCTTACTCTGAAGTCAGGCGTCAAGAAAGCGGATGTTGATTTGGTCATTGCCAAGATCAAGAAACTCGGCATGAGCCCCCATATTTCAAAAGGGGCCGAGAAGATCGTGATCGGCGTGATCGGCGAGAAAGCGATTCTTCACCGTGATATCTTTGAATCCATGGACTCGGTCGAAACCGTGACGCCGATTTCCAAGCCCTACAAGCTGGTGTCGCGCGAGTTCCGGAAGCACGACACCGTCGTCAAGGTTGGCAACGTCGAGATCGGGAGCGGTGCGCTCGTGATCATGGCGGGTCCGTGTTCGGTGGATACCGAGGAGAATCTGCTGGAGGTCGCCCGCGCGGTAAAAAAGGCCGGGGCCCATATTCTCCGCGGCGGCGCTTTTAAGCCGCGCACTTCGCCGTACGCTTTTCAGGGTTTGGGAGCCAAGGGCTTGAGGATGCTGGCCGGGGCGGGAAAAGCCGTGGGGATGCCCATCGTCACGGAGGTCATGGATCCACGCCACGTGGAGCTCGTGGCCCGTTACGCCGATATTCTGCAGATCGGGGCCCGAAACGCCCAAAACTTCGATCTGCTAAAAGAGGTGGGGCAGGCCGGAAAGCCGGCTTTTCTCAAGCGCGGCATGGCCACCTCCATCGAGGAATGGTTGATGGCCGCAGAATACATTTTTTCCCGGGGTAATCATCAGGTGATTCTTTGCGAGCGCGGCATCCGGACCTTCGAGACGGCGACACGGTTTACGTTGGATTTAAACGCCATCCCCGTCGTGAAAAAATTGAGCCATCTTCCCATTTTCGTGGATCCTTCCCACGGCGTGGGAGTCCGCGAGTTCATTCTGCCCATGGCCCGCGCTTCCGTCGCCGCCGGGGCTGATGGGATCATGGTGGAAGTCCACGCGCGCCCCGCGGAAGCGCTGTCGGACGCTCACCAGGCTTTGCTTCCTGCCCAGTTCGCCCAGTTGGTTAAGGAGATCCGCGCGGTCTCCGCCGCCCTGAACGGAAAAGGTTAAACCGGACCGTTTCAGCCCCGTGAAGAGAGCTTCCGAAAAAACCGTCGTCATCATTGGAATGGGTCTCATCGGCGGCTCCTTGGGCATGGCGTTGCGCCGCGCGCGGCCGAAAGTCTGGCGCGTCATCGGCTTGGGGCGCGGCCCCTCTTCACTGGCATTGGCCCGCCGCCGGGGCGCTTGCGATAAGATTTTCACCGACTGGCGTGAAGGCGTCCGGGAAGCGGACGAAATCGTGATTTGCACGCCCCCCTCTCAAATCGTTCCCGTGACTCGACGCGTCCTGCCTTGGACAAAACCCGGCGTTGTCATCAGCGACGTGGGGAGCGTGAAAGGACCCGTGGTTGCGGGGTGGAGTCATCTCAGGGAGACTGCCGGGTTTTCAACGAACTATTCATTTGTCGGGGCCCATCCGATGGCGGGTTCCGAAGCGTCTGGCATTCATTATGCTCGCGCCGATCTTTTTCAGGGAGCGGTCTGCGCGATCACGCCATGTCCGGGGGAGCCGTCTTCCTCCGTTCAAAGAGTTGAAAAGATATGGAAGGCGTGCGGAGCCCGCCCCTTCCGTATCAATCCGGCCGCCCACGACCAGGCGGTGGCCCTCACCAGTCATTTGCCCCATCTCATCGCCAGCGCCCTCGTTCTTTCCGTGATGGAGAAGGAGCGGGCCGGTTCCCCCTTCCGGAAATTTGTGGCCCGTTCCTTTCTTGATTTGACGCGGGTCGCCGCGTCCGACCCCGTTCTCTGGGCCGATATTTTTCGGATGAACCAACGGGCCTTGCGGGAAGCCGCCGGAGATTTCGAGAAGGCCATCCGTCGGCTGGGACGTGAACCCGCGGTGGAACGTCTGCTCCGGCTCACGGCGACGCGCCGGAGAGCCTGGTCGTCATGAGCGCACGCCAGGAAATCGTCCGGTCTTCCAAAAGGGCTCATGGCGAGATTAAAGTTCCTTCCGACAAATCCATTACTCACCGGGCGTTGATTCTGGGCAGTCTGGCACGCGGGACATGTTTGGTGGAGAATCCTCTGCGCTCCGAGGATACGCTGAGCACCGCCGCCTGCCTGAAAGCCCTTGGTATTGGAATCAAGGACGATGCCCGCGGATGGGTTGTGGAAGGGCGGGGGTTGTGGGGATACTCCGTTCCTGCGCAGGAATTGAATTGCGGTAATTCAGGAACGACGATCCGTTTACTTTCGGGCCCTCTGGCCGCCCAGGATTTTCTCACCCGCCTCATCGGCGATCTCTCGCTCTCGCGCCGGCCGATGAAAAGGATCGTCGAGCCTTTGAGCCGGATGGGGGCGGAGGTCTCGGCCCGGGACGGGGAATTTACGCCGTTGCTCATCCGCGGCCGGAAACCTTTAAAGCCGCTGGTCTGGGAATCCCCGGTGGCGAGCGCCCAGGTGAAGTCCTGCGTTATCCTGGCGGGTCTGCACGCCGAAGGGAAAACAATTTACCGGGAGCCGTTTTTATCCCGGGATCACACCGAACGCATGCTCACCGATTGCGGAGTCGTGGTGAAGACTTCGCGCGGATCGATCGAGGTGGAAGGCCCCGCCCAGCCAATTGTCCGTGACTGGGCGGTTCCGGGCGACCCGTCAAGCGCCGCTTTTTTCATGGCCGCCGCAGCGCTCCTGCCGGATTCTTCCATCCGCGCGAGCGGCCTCAGCCTCAACGAAACCCGCATCGGCTTCTTCCACGTTTTAAAAGCCATGGGTGCCGATCTGAGCTTGGAAAACGACGCTTCCCGGGCCGGAGGGGACCCGGTCGGAAGCGTATCGGTCCGGGGCGGAAGATCTTTGAAAGGAATTTCCATTGACGCGGGGCATGTGGTGGGGATGATCGATGAAATTCCTGTTCTGGCCGTCCTGGCGACGCAGGCGCAGGGTTCGACGACGATCCGGGGCGCCGCGGAGCTGAGAGTTAAAGAGTCGGACCGTTTGAAGGTCTTGGCGGAGGAACTTAAGAAAATGGGGGGGGATGTTGAGGAACTTCCTGACGGTCTGATCATCCAGGGGCCGACTCCGCTCATCGGGCAGACCGTTCGTTCGCACGGAGATCACCGGATCGCCATGGCTTTGGCGGTGGCGGGTTTGGTGGCGCGCGGCGAAACGTGCATCCAGGAAGCTGAGTGCGTGGACATCTCCTTCCCCGGGTTTTGGGAACTGTGGGGGAAGGTGGTCCGGTGAACGACGGCCCAGGTCTCGCGCCGCGGCCCCTCCGACGGGTTCTTTATATTGTGGGGCGCGCCCTCTTTCTTTCGGCGGGCTCTTTGATCTGGCGCCTGAAGATTTTGGGAGCCTGCCATATCCCCATGAAAGGAGCGGTGATCATTGCCTCGAACCACCTGTCATTGTTTGATCCACCACTGGTGGGAGCTTCCCTTCCCCGGCCCGCCTACTTTTTCGCTAAGCAACAGCTTTTTGAGATCCCGGTTCTGGGGTGGCTCATCCGGCAGGTTAATGCGTTTCCCGTACGGCGGGAAGAGCGCGATATATCGGCATTCAAGACCGCTCAACGTTTGCTACTGTCTGGGGAAGCGCTTGTCCTATTTCCGGAAGGAACCCGGAGCCGCGACGGCCGCATCGGCAGCGCCAAACCGGGCGTGGGTATGCTGGCGGCCAAAACCGGCGCGAGCGTCGTTCCAACGTACGTTCATAACACTCATCGAATGAACCGCTTCAAGAAAGTGGAAGTTCATTTCGGGCGCCCGTTACGATTTGAAGGCCACCGGGATTACCAGCATTTTGCCGACGTCATTCTTGACGAGATCCGCCGCATGCAAAAGGAGGTAGAACATGTCTCCTGAGGAGAGAAAATGCCTGGAGGGATTGGTCTACGCCCTGATGTACATCTTTATTTTTCTCCTGTCATTCCCGGTCCTCATTAAATTCATGGAGACGGCTTGGTCGAAATGGATTTACGGAGCTCTCGCACTGGGTGGCCTCTTTATTATTATACGGGTGCGTGTGCTGCTGGACAGGATTCGCTGACGCCCACGCCATGGAAAATTTAACCGCCCTCTTAAAGCTGTCGAAACCGGTGGCCTTCTTTGATATTGAAGCCACCGGGACGGATCCGTTATTCGATCGCGTCATTGAGATCTTTATTCTTAAGATCAATCCGGATGGCAGCCAGGTCACTTTCACCCAGAGGATCAACCCTTCTACCCGGATCCCCTCTGAAGCGACCGCCGTCCACGGGATTACCAACGAGGATTTGAAGGCCTGCCCATTCTTCAGCGCGGTGGCTCCCCTGATCGCTGAATTTTTAGGAGACTCGGATTTCGGTGGGTATAACCTGGTGGAATACGACGTCAAGATTTTGACGAAGGAATTTGAGCGGGCCGGTGTTGAGTTTACGACCGCCGGTCGGCGCATTCTGGACGCGTTTAAGATTTTTCAAAAGAATGAGCGGCGAGATCTTTCCTCCGCGTACCGTTTCTATTGCGACCGGAAGCTGGAAGGGGCTCACGGCGCTCAGGCCGACGTTTTCGCCACCTACGAAGTTTTCATGGCTCAGCTCAAAAGGTACCCCAGCCTGCCACGGGATATCGCCGGCCTTCACGAATATTGCAACGCTCCGGATGAGCGCTACGTCGATTCAGATCGGAAATTCTATTGGAGGGATGGCCGCGCCCATTTTAATTTTGGAAAGTACAAGTCCCGGGCCTTGGAGCAGGTCTCGCGCGACGACCCGGATTACATCGATTGGATTGTTCGCAAGGGGGAGTTTCCCCAGGAAGTCATTGATATCTGCTGGAAAGCCCTTCGCGGGACGTTCCCCGTCCGACAAACTCCCTGAAGTCGTTCCTTTAATACGTCGTCCAAATGACGCCTTTGCTATCGATGTGCGTGCATTGCACATTGACGTTACCGAGGTCGTCCCCGGCATTGGTGTAGTACCAGATGTCGCTCGAAGCGTAGTCTCCCGGAGTCCCTCCACCGGTTGAAATGCTGTTCGACGCCGCGTGGCCCGGGTTGTTCTGAGACGTTACGGGCGGTATCACAACCACCGGTATCATCTGCAGATAAATGGAGTTGGTGGTCAGGGCTAGGTTGAGATCATTGGGAAAGAATCCTTCCATGGATGAATAATAGATGCTGACGGCGCTCCGGATCGATCCCAGGCTTCCACGCACAGCGCTTTCTTTAGACCGCGTCACCAGGTCGGCGAACTTGGGGAGGGCGATGGCCGCCAAGACACCAATAATAGCCACCACGATCATGAGTTCGATGAGCGTGAAACCCCGGACCGACTTCGCCGGTAATTGTTGAGCCTTTTGTTTTTTTATGCGCATAACACATTTCCTGGGAAGTAGAACCCCCCGGCACGCTAATGCCGGGGGGTTCTTTTTACCCTTTATTGAAGCTTTGACTTAGTACGTTGTCCAGATGTTACCCTTGGTATCGATGTGCGTGCATTGCACATTGACGTTACCGAGGTTGTTCCCAGCGTTTGTGTAGTACCAGATATCGCTGGACGCGAAGTCACCCACGGATGTACCGTTACCGGGCAGGACTGCGCTGGACGATGAGTGGCCTGGGTTGTTCTGGACCGTGACAGGCGGGATGACGGCTGCCGGCATCGCCTGCAGGAATTGCGAGTTGGTGGTCAGACCCAGATTGAGGTCACTGGGGAAGAAGCCTTCCATCGAGGAGTAATAAATGCTGACGGCGCTCCGGATGGATCCCAAGCTACCTTTTACGGCGCTTTCTTTAGACCGCGTCACCAGGTCGGCGAACTTGGGGATGGCGATGGCCGCCAAGATACCAATAATAGCAACCACGATCATTAGTTCAATGAGCGTGAAACCCCGGGCCGACTTGATCATTGATTTCTTCATTGACTTACCTCCTACACTAGATTACGTCTGCGCAGGCCTTTCCTGCGCCTCACTACGATAATGCATTTGGGCATGGATTTCAAGAATTTTTTGACCTATGTTTTATGCTAAAATTTAAGCTGTCATATAGAGCGAAATCGATCATAAAAGGCTTCGAAAAATGGGAGAAACAACCTTGACGGAAGACATGAGCATGGAAGACCTGATGGCCCAGTCTGCCCCTGTTGCGGAAGGGGAGATTATGATGGCACGGGTGGTTGAGTTGCGCCCGGAAGGTCTTCTGGTTGACGTGGGCATGAAGGTGGAGAGTTTTATCCCATTTAGCGAGTTTGGATCACTGCCGCCGGCCAAGGTGGGCGATGAGATCCCGGTTTTTGTCAAAAAGAGCGCCGGTGTCGGTGAGCAGCTCCAAGTGTCCTGGAGAAGGGCCCGGGAACTGCAGGGGTGGGGGCGGGTTCTGGAAGCTTTTTCCGCTCAAACGCCCGTCACGTGCAAAGTGACGCAGAGAATTAAAGGCGGTTTGGCGGTAGACCTTGGCGTGCAGGCGTTTCTTCCGGCTTCCCAGGTGGACAGCCGGGTCCCCGAGGACTTGAACGCGTGGGTGGGTCGGGAGTTGGAGGTTTTGGTTATTGAATGCACGAAGCATAAGGGAAGCGTTGTGGTGTCGCGCCGGCGCCTTCTGGAACAGGAACGGGCCCGGAAGAAGGAAGCCCTTCTCAAGGATCTCGTTGTCGGGCAGGAGCGCCGGGGTCGCGTAACAGGTATTACATCTTTCGGGGCTTTTGTGGATATCGGCGGCGTGGAAGGCCTTCTTCATATTTCCGACATTGCCTGGCAACAGCCTGCGCGTGTGAACGACGTTCTTAAAGTGAATGATGAGCTGACCCTGAAGATCTTAAAGTTTGATACTGCCACCCATCGTTTGTCTTTGGGGCGGAAGCAATTGCTGCCCCATCCCTGGGACGGTCTGGAAGAGCGGCTAAAGATTGGTCAGGCGATTCGAGGGGCCGTTTCCAGCCTCGCGTCGTTCGGGGCTTTTGTCAAAATTGAGCCCGGGATCGAGGGGTTGATTCATCTGTCCGAGATGTCGTGGACGGAGCGGCCGCATCATTCCAAGGAGTTGCTGAAGCTCGGCCAGGAAGTGGAAGCAAAAGTAATTTCCATTAACAGGATCGAGGAGAAGATCAGTTTGAGTTTGAAACGGATGGAGCTGAGCCCATGGGAAGAGGTTTCACGTCTTTACCCGACCGGGACGCGGTTGAAAGCTCCCGTCTCTCGCGTCGCAGCATTCGGGGCTTTTCTCAAGCTGCCCAATGGAATTGAAGGACTTCTGAGGGTTCAGGATATGTCGTGGACAAAGAAAATCAAGAGTCCAAACGACATCGTGAAGCCCGGAGATGTTGTCGAAGTCATTGTCTTGGAGATCAATGTCCAGCAGGAGAAGTTGGCGCTGGGTTTGAAGCAGTTATCGCCGGATCCCATTTCCTGTCTCAAGGTCGGAGACGCTGTGACCGGGAAGGTCGCATCCCTGACAGAGTTTGGCGCTTTCATCGATTTAGACTCCGGTTTGGAGGCGTTGGTCCGAAAATCGGAGATGGCGGAGATTCCCGAAGGCCACGCTCAAAAACCCCTTGCCGTGGGGGAGGCCGTGGCGGCGACAGTGATCAAGCTCCAGAAGAAGGAGCGTAAAATTGAAGCATCTATCCGCCGGCATGATCGGGATGAGCAGCGCACTCTCATGAAGAAATACGCTCGACCTTCCGCGGGCCCCACCCTCGGCGACGCGATCGACTGGAATCCGAAGCCGGATGAGTGAAGGTCCCGTTCAGGCGACTCTTCCTTTGCAGGAAGGAAAGCCCTGGGCCGCCCGCCGTTCAAGTCCGTCCTTGCAGGCCGCTGATACCCTCATTTTTTTGTTTTTCTTCCTTCTCGCCACGTCTTCCACATTTCTTATCAATAGAAAGGCTTCCTTTCCGCAAAACCCGAAGGATTTCTGGTCCTCTGGAACCATTGACTCCATTCTTAAGGGCGGCCCGGCACTCCTGGACGGGAAGTCAGAAGACATTCATGGGCTTATTAATCTTGGGATTGCCTGTTACCAGAAAGGTCCCGATAACTATATTGAAGGCCTGAAGGCTCTTGAGCGGGCCCGCTACTTGGGCGCCATGGATGACCGCATTTTCTGGTACACTGCGCGGATGTATGAAGAAAAGGGTCTCACGCATTTTGCCCTGGAAGACTACGAGCGCTATCTGAGGTTTTATCCGTTCGATACCCCCGCTCAGCTGCGCGTCGCCTCGCTTTTTTACAAGGAGGGGGACACGGCACGCGCGTTGAAACATTGCCTGGATGTCCTGGCATTGTGGCCGAATAGCACAATGGCTTTGTATGATGCGGCCTCTATCTATAATCAACAGGGAGATTACGCTAAAGCCAAACCGCTTCTTGAGAAATGCCTTTCCGAAATGGGGGGGAACCTCCCTCCGCGCGGCTATCTCATGCTGGGGCAGTCTTATGAGGCGGAAGGGGCGTTCCCGAAGGCTTTGACGGAGTATCTCCAGGAATTTTCCAGGAATAAGTCTGACGTTAACGTGCTGAAAGCCCTGGCCGGCACTTATGAGAAGCTGGGACAGGCCGCGGATGCCCAAAAGATGTGGGGACTGGCCTACCAGCTTGCACCCCGGGATCCATTGGTTCGATCCAAGTATCGGAAGGTCGCCTCGGCGCCAAAAGCCAAGAATAAGAATAAGCGGTAAACACCCTTCCCTCTGTCGTTATTTCTTAAGTTCTCAAAGACCATGAAGCTTAAAGTGGTGTTTTAAGCTCACCTGCCGCTAGCGTCCATTGCCTTCAAGCCCGCGGTTGAAGTACCTTCTTGTTCTCTCTGCCTCTTCTTATTATTCTGCTTTTTCTGCTTTTCTTGGAAGCCTTTTCCGTTGTAAAAGACCGTAAAGCGTGAAATGGTGTTTTAAGCCTTCCAGAGTTGCCAATCCTTTGTCTTATTTGAGGGTCTATTTATCGTCAGGCAACTACCTGGTTTTTTCAGCCTTCAGCATATCTCGACTCGCAGCCTTCTGGTGCACCCGTTATCGGTCGTCATCTCCCCGTGGTTTTTTAAGGCTCCATTTGCGCGCTGTTCTTTGCCTGATTCAGAATCCATTCTCTTGCTTGTGTGTTTGTCGGTTTTCTTGGATCTTGATTATTGGCGTCTTGTAGACCATAGAGATTGAATCCGGCGCCAGATGGTCTTTTCGGTCTCTGGTTATTTTGAAGCGCGGCCTCTGCGGACCTCCCGATTCTTGCCAACTATTCTTGTTGGTTTTTTTGGCCTTCACCTTGGCTCAGGCTTCAGCCGCCCGGTTTACCACGTGGGCCATATCAATCCCTTCATGGTTTTTTAGGCTCTCCGCTATCTGCGACACTTTGCCTGGTTCGGACACCAATTTATCGGCTCTTTCTTATTAGTTTCCTCATGGTTTTTTTGGACTCTGATTTAATCGGCTTACAGCCTCTTCAGATACCCTGCTTTTTGCCAACTTTTCGTGATGGTTTTTAGGATCCCAGTTATCCTGGCGTACGGCCTTCCGGACCCCCCATGGCTCTTGCCAACTATTCTTGATGGTTTTTTTGACCTTGATCCTGGCTCAGGCCACAGCCGTCCGGCTGACCAAGTCGGCCATCCATTGCTACTGATGGTTTTTTAAGGCTCCTAAAATCACCCCAATCCTTACCAAGATTCTCCCTTAATATTGCCTGAATATTGCCAGCGATTCACGTTCATCATTCTCCGATTTATAGTTTCCTGGGATCTTTGCCCGGATTTTCACTGAATATGCCTCTGCTAAGATTAAGTTCTTTAAATTAAATTTCTAAATACACCTAAATAACCTGAATATGAGATAGTTTCATCGATAATCGTAGTTGGTATGAATAATCCTAATCTCCCCTCTATCCCCAATATATGCAACATAATATTTGTTATCAGAACTAAAATACATAGAAATTTGGGTGAAAATCCAAAAATTATGGATGCCAGAATGACTGCGAGTTCGATGGATAATTTTAGTGGAAATTTACGTGAAAATTGGCGCGAAAATATTCAGAATGAAATCAGAATTATTGCAGCTGAAAAAAAGGATGCGAATACGATTGCAGTGAGTTGTTTGGATCTGGGAAGGAGAGAAAATGGCATGAAACACGATTTTAACCCCTAAAATCACCAGCATGATTCGGCTGGTTCAGATGGTCTTTAAAGCCGCTGGAAGGCTTGGATTTCATTGATTGCGACTGCCCTGAGCAGCGCGACAACCAATAGATAGCCGTAGCGATCAACGGTAATCCCGGAGTCGTTCGGCCGTTTGCGGGCCTTTTCATACCAGCCAGGAGAGGACCGTGACAAATGAAGCAAGCGGGGGGAATCCAAATGAGAACAAAACGGTTCGTTGCAGTGCCTTTGACCATTGCTGTAGTGATGATGGTTGCGAGTCTCGCTTACGCAGTATTGCCTCCGGTGCCATGCAACGGGGTTATAGAGCGGAAGGTCACTTCAGGGGCTTTGGGGGCAACGGATATGCATTCGTCACTTTGAGTGCGACTGTCGGTGGTTTAACGGAGCCGGGTGAGACTGACATTGCGGGATTTTACAAGATAGATCTGCCTGCTATTGTGAGCTGTCCCGGGACCTATTCCATTCATGCAGTGAAATATGACCAGGGGAGACCGCTCGGCGCTGGGGTAACAAAGACGGGTAAATATATCAATGACTTTCCCAGCAAGCAATATACCATCCATCAGAATATCGAGCTCTAGAAGTTGATATCCGGGTTAGAATCCGGATTATCCTTCGTGGTGGGGTTGTTTTCTAGAACTTCAGTTCTGCGGTGAGTTCGGTAAGATTGGCCGTCTGGCCGCCGGGTGAGTAGGCGCTCCCCGGCGTAAAGCGGGCGTAGGTCCCACCAAAACTCAGGAAGCCCGTGTATTGGTAGTGGAGCGTCAAGTCGATTTCCGAACCCAAATTGGTGCTTCCCGTGAGGCTTTGCTCCGCCGTGTAATCGTAATACCCCAATTCCATTTTAACCGGTGTCGTTGGGGAGTATCCGACTCCCCCGCCGACGATTTGTATTCCCGAGGTTCCTGATGGCAGTCCCGTCTGGGATGTTGATGAATTGTTGAACAGCGCCGCGGTCGAGTAGGCGTCGGAAACGGTCGCGGCAAAATACCTCCCATAACCGGAGCGTTCCAAGCCGTCCCACCGGTGGGCGTATGTCGGCCGAAACGCGCCGTCCACCCCCGCATTCCCCGGAGAGTCGCCCGTGCCCATCGCGTAATTGAAAAAGCCGTTGAAGACGCCGTAGTTCTGGGTGGTCAGTTTGTCCCCCGCCTCAAAGGTGAGTCCGTAGCCTTGGAGCGTCAGGTTATTGCCCCCGACCCGGTTGACGGACCCCCCCTGCTTCGCGTATTCAAATTTGTAGTAGGCGTCATGGATGTTTCCATGGATTCTCAGCCCGAGAAAATCGCGGGTGATTTGCGAGGAAGTGACCGGCGCTGTTTCGACTCCGGCTTCGTAAGGAGTGCCGGAGTCATCGGATTCCTGCAGAAAGTAGATTTCCATCCGGGTTTTCTTTTCCGACCCCGTTCCCAGGAGAGCCCCGAAAAGCCCCGAACTACCCGTGGAACTACCGAATTCCTGAGAGATTTTCGCGTAGAAGATATCGCTATCGAGAGGAAGGGTCGCCCAGGGAGAAGTGGCCTGGACCCGGATCGCGTCGAAACCCAGTTCATCATCCGTCAGGACAAATCCGTCCCCCCAGGTGATCGGCTGCCGGCCGAGGGTGAGCTGGATGGGTTGGCCAAAGAGCTGGGAAGCCTTCAGGTAGGCGCTTTGAACCCAAGGGGTACCATTGGCGGAAGGGTACCGGGTATTTTGAAGGGCGGTCGTGGTGGATCCTTCCAGACCCCAGGGATTCAGGGCTTGGATTTGCACTCGAGCCTCGACGTCTTTATTTAATTGTGTCCCCATGTAGACTTGAAGGCGCTCAAGGTAAAAGGAAAGTGAAGGTTCGCCCGCGAGCTTGTTTCCTTCGGAGATGGTTTGGAGCTTGTAATTGGCCCCGAGGTCGAGAGAGATGGCTCCGGCATTGTGCGAGAGGCCGACCGTCAGGAGGGATAAGGCGAGAAATTTTCTTGCCGGTTTGTTCAAGGAAGTTTAACTTTTTCCGTGGGACCCTTTTCAGCGAGATAGACGCCGGCTCGCTTTGCCCAGGACGTATTGGGGTAGGAGGTAAGCAGCCGTTCGTAATGTTCACGGGCGGCCCCGGCGTTGTTGGCGAGCATTTCCACCCGGATCGCGTCCATCAGGATCCGGGGGGTCAGGAAGTGCTCCGGGAAATCGATCAAGAACTGGTCATAGACGCTGTCCGCTTTCTGGAGGTCTCCCCCTTCTTCGTAAGCAGTGGCCAGGCTCATCGTGAGGAGGGACCTGTTGTTGGGGTTGGAGGAGGCGTTTTTGATTCCCTCTTCATACATCGTTATGCTTTGCTGCGCATTACCGGAGACCAGGGAAAGGCTGCCGAGAAGCTGGTAGGCCTGCGCGAGCATCGGTGCCGAATGATATTGCTGCACCACCTGGTTCAAGGTCGTTATTCCCTGGGTGGCCTGGCCCTGCATGATCTGGTTTTCCGCGTACGAGAGCATATTCCATCCCTGTTCCTCGACCGCGTGTTTTCGGTAGAGGACCAGGGAAAAAACCGCTGCGCCGATGGCCACCGTTCCGATAACGGCGCTCAGGGTCTGCCAATGGGTTTTAACCCACAGGACGCTTTTCTCGATGAATGGATTATTATCAGACATGGATAAATTTGCCCTCGACAGGACTCGAACCTGTAACCTTATCCTTAGGACGGATCTGCTCTTCCAATTGAGCTACGAGGGCTTCAAACGGGTGCTTTAACGCGTCTCGTTTTTGATAAGGGGTTTGTCCTGTGACCGGAATTGTAGCATGTCCCGGAAAGCGAAAAAACCTTTTCGGGATACGCCCTCACCGCGGGTGGGGGCCGGTCTCCGCGCACGGTGGACCGCTGCGGTCATAGCGGAGGGGGCTTTGGGCCAAGTAAATAATTGTTGCAGTCGTGCGTTTAGTGCTTTAAACTTCAATAACACCATGTTTGACGCTTTAATTATTGGGGCCGGGCCCTCCGGCCTCGCCGCCGCTGAAGAAATGACGAAGAACGGTGCCAAGGTGTCCGTTCTTGAAAAACTGGACCGGCCCGGCGGCCTTTCCCGGACGGTGTCTCATGAGGGATGCCTTTACGATATCGGCCCCCACCGCTTTTTCACAAAAAATAATGAAGTCAAGCAATTGTTCAAATCTGTTGTTGCGGAAGATGGGGTCACAGTCCAACGCCTTACCCGAATTTTCTCCAAGGGGCACTTTTTTTATTATCCGCTGTCCCCCTTCAACGCGTTGAGAGGGGTGGGCCTCGCTTCAGCCCTCCGGATTCTGGCCAGCTATGGCACCGTCAAAATGAAGCAGTGGGTCCGGCCTCGAACACCCCAGAACTTTGAGGAATGGACAATCGATCAGTTCGGGAGCCACCTTTACCAAATATTCTTCAAGTCCTACACCGAGAAAGTGTGGGGTATTCCATGCACTCAGATCGGCGCCGATTGGGCCCAGCAGCGAATCCGCGGGTTGAACCTGTCGGTCGTTGTCAAAAACGCCCTCTTCAAATCAAAAAGCTGGGATTCTCCCCGGACTCTCGTGGATCAATTTCTTTATCCCCGCCGGGGCGCCGGTTTATTTTATGAGAAACTGACCCGGCGCATCGAAGACCGCGGGAGCCATGTCCTTCCGCTTTGCCCGGTGGTCTCAATCCAGCGTGACGGATTTCGTGTCCGGAGCGTGACGACGCTGGGACCCGACGGAAAAAAGGAATTTGAGGCGAAAAACTTCATGTCGAGCGCGCCCTTGACCGAAACAGTGCAGATCATGAATCCCCCGGCTCCCCCCCAAGTGCTGGCCGCCTGCCGAAGCCTCCGGTACCGTGACCATATCGGCGTGGATTTGAAATTGAGGGGAGTGCCTTTTCCGGATAACTGGATTTACGTGCACTCCAAAGACGTGCGGATGGCCCGGATCTCCAATTATCGAAATTTCTCCCCGGACATGGCGGACCGTCCCGATGTCAGTCCTGTGACCGTTGAGTATTTTACCTTCCAAAACGACGAAATCTGGAACCGCTCCGACGACGATCTGATAAAATTGGCGACCCAAGAGTTGGAGCAGATGAAAATTATCAAGGCGGGTCAGGTCATCGCGGGTTTCGTCATGAGAAATACCAAAGCCTATCCCGTCATCGAAATTGGTTTCCAAGAGCACATCAATGTCATCAAAGCCTGGCTCGACCAGTTCGAAAATTTTCAGTGCATTGGTCGTTCCGGGATGTTTAAGTACAACAATCAAGACCACGCCATCATGACCGGCCTTCTGGCGGCCCGGACGGCGATGGGTGTTGGACGGTACGATCCCTGGCTGGTGAATAACGAAGCGGAATATTTAGAGAACGCCCCCGCCAACTAAGCTTTCCCCCTTCTTCCATCCCCTCCCTCAATAAGAGAGCGTGCACCAAACACAGGACTTTGTGGCGCTGCGCCTTTTGAAGGAAGGAGCCGGGTTCTTGGGTACGTTAAGGGATTTGATGTTTGACGGGAGTGGTGATTTTGTGGGGAACTGGCGACAGGTAAAGCGGTTACAGGGGAATAAGGGAGAAGACGTCGTAATTGCTCAAAACGCTTCTCCCCCGAAGGGCCGTGAGCTCAATGAGAAAACCCAGCCCCATGACGTTGCCTTTCAGTTGTTCAATCAACTGGCACGTCGCCTTGGCGGTCCCGCCCGTGGCCAGGAGATCGTCAATGACCAGGGTGCGCTCGCCCGGGTGGATCGCGTCGGTGTGCATCTGCAGTGTGTCTTCGCCGTATTCGAGAGCATAGGTGACGGAGGTGGTCTGATAAGGGAGCTTCCCCTTTTTTCTCACCGGGACGAGACCCGCCCCCAGCGCGTAGGCCAGCGGCGCGGCAAAAATAAATCCCCGGGATTCCACTCCGACAACCTTTTGGATTTTCAGGGGCTCGTATTTTTCAATGAATTGGTTGACCACGGCCTGCAACATCTCGCCCCGGGCGAGAAGTGTGGTGATGTCTTTGAAGAGAATTCCTTTCTTCGGAAAATCCGGGATATCCCGGATGTAGTTTTTAAAATCCGGGATCTTTGTCTTCGTCGTCACTTCTGAAGCCCCATTTTATGCGTGATGCGCCGCAGGCGCTGCAGTCCCCGTTCCTCCAGTTGCCGGACGCGTTCACGGGAAAGTTTGAGTTTCTTCCCGACTTCCTCCAGCGTCATTTGTTCGGGGCCTTTGAGGCCGAACCTCATGTCCAGGATCTTGCGCTCCCGCGGGTCAATTTGATCAAGGGCCTTTCCGAGTTCGTCATGGAGTTTGAGGAGGGAGAGGATCTCATCCGGGTTGTGTTCTCCCGCTTCCGAGATGACATCTTTGAGAAACAGGTTTTCGTCTTCGTCGAGAGGGGCTTCCAGGCTTCCCAGGCCTTTGGCGGCTTCGGAGGCATCGAGGACGCTACGGACCTGGCGCGTGGAGAGGTGGAGTTTCTTGGCCATCTCCGCCAGTGTGGGATCCCGTCCGAGCCGTCCGTGGAGTTCATCCCATTGACGGAACCATTTCCGGAGGATTTCCCAGGCATGCGGCGGGATGCGAATTGTTTTGGATTGTTCGTCCATGGCCCGTCGTACCGCTTGCTCGATCCAGTACGCGGCGTAGGTGGAGAAGCGAAATCCTCGGTTGGGATCAAACTTTTCAACGGCGTGCATGAGACCGAGGTTCCCCTCTTCGATGAGGTCCAGAAAATCAACGCCCGGATGGAAATATTTCTTGGCGATGGGGATCACGAGGCGGAGATTGCATTCCACCAGGATCTTTTTGGCGGCTTTGTCGCCTTGTTTGGCTTTTTTCCAGAGACTGCCCTGGTCTTCTGGGGCGATCTTCGGGAGGTCTTTGATCCCCCGAAAATAGAGAGAAACGGGATCGAGGCTGTCTTTCATACTAGGGTCATTTTAGGAAATATAACTTCCACTAACCAGTCAAAACCGGATGTCAAATTCGCCTTCCTCCTTTTCCGGGGGGATGTCGCGCTCGGCGACGTCTTTAACGAGGCTTCCCGGCGCTCCCTGTCGGACCGCCCGAAGAAATTCTTCCAGATCCTTTGTCTCGGCCTGGGCTTCCAATTCCACGTTTCCCCCCGGCAGGTTCCTGACCCATCCGGAAATCCCCAGGGTTTCCGCCAGACTTTTGCAGAAGTAGCGGAACCCGACGCCTTGGACCCGTCCCGACACCTCTGCGTAAATCCGCTTCACCGGGAGAGCAGGGTCAGACCGAACGAGAAGTTTTCAAACTTGTTGTTGTCGCCCCCGATGTTGGAGAGGGTAATGTCCATCGCGATCCAAGAAGCCATCATGTAGCGCCATCCCACGTTGGGTTTGAGCGTGTAGCCGTCCAGTTCCGCCATGTACCGGGAGAGGCTGGTTTCATAGACCAGCGCCGCGAATCCCTTGGCGGTATCCACCCCCTGAAAATTCGTGACGGACCCTCCCCCCTCAATTTTTACAGGAGCGAACAACGCGTGTTCATACACTCCGTAGTATGTTTTTCGGTAGAACCCGCCGGCGGCGCTCCCCCATTTTGGAGAGTCAAAAAGCCGGATCTTGGCGCTGGGGCTGAATGCGCTTTCCGATTGGTTAACGCTGGAAGTGGTGAGTTCGTTGAGATCAAACGAGAATCCGTATTCGACGTTCCGGGGCCAGCTGTAAAGCAGGCCGACCCCGAACCGGTGCACGCCCAGGCTGAGGTTCTCAAAATCCGTCGTTTCGGAGGAAGGGAACGCGATGTACCCGGTGGGGCCGTTCAGGCTCTGGGCGGGTCGGTTCCAGTCTTTCGGCGGGTTTGAATCTTCGCAGAGTGCGGACGCGCAGAGCGAGCCCGACAGGAGAAGCGCCGTGATGAGGCGGGAGCAATTCATTCAAGGTTTGAAAATATCGGGGCGACAGGATTTGAACCTGCGACCTCACGGTCCCGAACCGTGCGCTCTGCCAACTGAGCTACGCCCCGTTAAATTTGTTGATCCTCAATCCAAAATCTTTCAAAACGATACCACTGCGTGGGATAGCTCCGCAAGTAACCCGCGAAGCATTCGGCGACACGCTTGGAGAGATCGGTGGCGACCTGCCCCGCGGGTCCCCGGGGAACGCGGATCGGCTTTTCGAGCAGGCCCTTGTAACGACCGGGCGCCACGCGCACCACAAGCCCCGGTACCACCCAGGAGGCGGCCCGGGCGCCCATGACGTAGGGTCCTTTGGGCCAGAGGGTGGTTCCGTTCAGAAAGGGGATCGGCTCGCCCGGTTCCCCAAAGGCTTTGTCGCCGATGACCGCAACCCCTTCGCCCCGGGCGAGGGCGGACATCGCGCCGAAGGCGGCTCCCTGCCCCACGGAGAGATAATGAAGCGCTTCCGGCCGCCCGGCCTGGACGACTTTTTGGAGAAATGCCGAGGCGTAGGACTGATAGATGGCCGTCAGCGTCCAGCCCTTTTCGCAGAGAATGCGGGCTCCCAGGTCCCAATGGCCCAGGTGAAAGGTGATGAAGAGAACACCTTCATTCGGGGCGACCGCCTGCTGGAGATCTTCAAATCCTTCCACGTCATACCGGACATCCCGCGGGTTCATGAAGTCGCACAGGGTCAGCGCAAAGTTTTCAAAAAGCTCATCCGTTTTCTCTTCGAGATTCGGAACGTCCGGCCCCAGGAGCCTTTTCAGATTGGCCTGGACGTCGCGTCGTCTTTCTTGAAAAAGTCGTCCTGTCGCCCGCCCAAGTTTCCGGGCCAGGCTGTAGCGGATCGTTGCGGGCAGTATCCGCGCCAGGCCTTTGGCGAGGAGGAATCCCACAGCACCGCAGTTCTGTTTAAAAGGGTGGCGGGGCGCTTCGGCCGTCAGGGGAACGTCCGTCGGCGGTACGGGAGTGATCTCGGGGGATGCTTTCATGGGATTCGGGGAATCCGCGCTCTGGCGGCTTCCCGAACGCCTCAGCGGGAGAGTGCCCAAGGTGCCCGACGTGACGGTTGCGCTGTCGCGTACCGGGTTCGATCAAGGCCGGCTTTCCGTCGAGCCAGCCCCAGGATATACCGGGCCGCGTCCCAGGCCGCTCGGGGACGTCCCAGGGAACGGGCTTTATCCGACATTTTCTTCAGTGTTTCGGGGTGATTGAAAAGCCATCCGGCCACCTTGCCAAGTTCTTCACAGTTATCGGCCCGTTCCGCCACGCCGTTTTTCATGAGATAGTTGGCATTGCGTTCTTCCTGCCCCGG
>Ga0207062_1083_pt2 | contig 24700 bp, 30 predicted proteins | sample Alteio_BWMinCont_28_FD_153266 | JGI IMG/M metagenome (GOLD analysis project Ga0207062, IMG submission 153266) | Enriched cells from forest soil in Barre Woods Harvard Forest LTER site, Petersham, Massachusetts, United States -... | ecosystem: Environmental > Terrestrial > Soil > Temperate forest >... | reverse complement strand
TTCGCCGCTCAGGCTTCAGGAAGAGGATATTCCGGTGGTTCTGGGGGTCGCCGGAGCGATCGGAGGCGCGGTGGCCTTAGACCGCACGACGTTCCGCAACCTCTCCCCCTTCAGCAACACCAAAGCGGCCACGGACTTAAAGAATTATGGGGACATCGCCCAGTACGGCGGGCCGATCGTCGGGAGCCTCTTCCTCGTGGACGGGCTGGCGACGGACAATCCGGAATCCAAGAAAACCGCGTACCTGTCCTACGAAAGCTTTCTCTGGGCCAGCGCCATCGAATTGAGCGTGAAATACATGGCGGGCCGCCAGCGGCCCTCCTCGACCAGCAATCCTTTTGTGTTGAAGCCGGGAGCCAGCAACGGCGGGTTCCCCTCCGGCCACACCACCACGGCCTTTGCCGCGGCCACCGTGTTCGCCGAGCAGTATCCCGTCTGGGAAGTGGAAGTGCCGGCCTATGCGGCCGCGGCCGCGGTGGGGTTCTCCCGTATTTACGCCAACCAGCACTGGGGGAGCGACGTGGTCGCGGGCGGATTCCTGGGGTATGGGGTGTCCCATCTCCTGCGCAAGCTCTACAACCGGCCGGACAGCGACTGGAGTGTCACGGCGGACGACCACAGCATCACGCTGGCGAAGAAATTCGGGGGGACGTAAGATGAATCCACCACGGGAGGGTCGCTTGAAACTCGAATGGATCAGGAAAGGCTCCGCTGTCCTCTGCGCCGGTCTTCTATTGATGCCGTCCGTGTGCCGAGCGGGAACTGACACTGGCGCCCCGACGGATCCCTCATTCCAAACCTTGGAGTACGCCTGGAACACAAACCAGACTAATGAGGAAGGGCCGGTGTCGCATGATCGTCTATCCTTCCAGCCTTTCCTTCTGGCTGAAGCACCTACGGTCCCCTCCGCGAGCCCGGCGCTCGAGGATTTAGGGTTCACCCAGAGCCAGACTCAAGGGGACGCGGACCGGCAGGCGCTCTTAGACAAGCGCTCCCACATGCTAAAAATCCACCAGCGCCTGGGTCTGATCACTGCTGTTCCTCTCCTCGCAACGGTCTTTCTGGCCCCCGGAGACCACAGCACGGCCAGCCAGCGGGACATTCACGCTGGCGTGGCCATGCTCACCGTCACTCTCTATTTCACGACGGCCTCCTACGCCCTCCGGGCCCCCAAACCGCCCGAAACCAAAGATCGTGGGCCGATCCGTCTTCATAAAGCACTGGCCTGGATCCACTTCCCCGGCATGATCCTGACGCCGATCCTGGGAGAGCTGGCCTATGCCCAGGAAAGCAAGGGCGAGAAGGTCACCGGCCTCGCCGCCTACCATGGAACGGTGGCCAGCATCACCGTGGCGTCTTATTTGGCTTCCATCTTGGCTGTTTCGATCAATTGGGGAGGAGGAAACTGATGAAAAAGATACTAACGTTGGCGATCTATGCTTTGGTCTTGAGCGCTCCGGTTTATGCGGCCGATTGGGTTCTGGAACAGTCCACAATCACCTACCACGTGTCGCACCTTCTCCATCACGTCGAGGGAACCAGCCATGCGGCCCGTGGGAAAGGGGTCTGTACTGACGGCCAGTGCCAGTTCCTGATCGCGGACCCGGTGGATACCTTTAATTCCAGCGACTCAAACCGCGACCTTCACATGCTTCAGGACACCCGTGGAGCACAATTTCCGATGGTGGTTGTGCGAACGACAGTCCCTGAGAACCTCGGGGCCGCGGATTTCACGGCAGATATCACGATCGAGTTCGCCGGGCAAAAATTCACCTACCCACAGGTTAAGTTCCACCGGACTGACAATAGCTCAGAAACCCGGCTGACCGGAACCATCCCCTTGAATATTCTCGACTTCAAGATCATCCCGCCGTCCTTGCTCACCGTTGCCATTAAAAATGAAGTGCCTGTCGACATCGACATGACGTGGCGGCGATAAAAGAGAGTAAAAATACCCTGCAAGTGCGGGGGCCCATGGGCCGCCTGGCCGAGGAGCCGGGATTCCCGGACCCACGTTGCCATAAGCATCAGTTTGGGAATGTGGGCGAATCTCCGACGGAAAAAGTGGAGGCAGCGGCTAACTGAAACCGCTGCCTCCTAGTTGCATCTGTCAAAAACTGCTCGTCGTTAACACCATCAGAAATTTCTTGCCGGCCGAACGGCTCGCCTTCGCCAGGCTCGCCGGCTAGAAGTCCAGACCGGATGCATCCCATGCCCGCACCCAAAGGATCCGCCCAATTCTTCGACTAACCTCGGCGAGCCGAAGCATTCAGCGCCGCTGCGTCGCGAATGAGAGCCGTGAAGGCGGAGTCGTCAACTTTGTCGCCTTCGTGCAAGTCGATGGCACGCCGGGTATTGCCTTCAAGGCTGGAGTTGAAGAGCTTCGAAGGATCCTCCAACTGAGCGCCCTTGGAGAATGTCAACTTGACCACGTTCTTGTAGGTCTCACCCGTGCAGATGAACCCATCGTGAGACCATACCGGAACGCCTCTCCACTTCCACTCTTCGGTAACCCCGGGGTCGGCTTGTTTAATCAGGGAGCGGACCCGGGAGAGCATTTCGCCGCGCCAGTCATCCAGCTCCTTGATCCTCGCGTCGATCAACCGAGATAGCGACTCGCCGCCCTGTGAAGTGTCATTCTTCTTCTTTTTCATATATTCATTTTATGTGTTTTACGACCGCATCAAAAAGATTTCAATTCTCCGACGATAAAAAATAAGGGGCAGTTCACCGAACCTGCCGCCCCCTTGTTGCATCAATAAAATCCTGCCCGGCTGGGATAAACGCAGAGAGGCGGCGAACATTCAGGCGAGGCCTATTCTACGCTTCATGAGGCCTGCCGTTATTGTTGCGGGCAACGCATGAGAGGGGGATCGGGGATAACCTGGGTTGAGCGGTTGCCCTGCCTGCTCGGCGGTCGGCACACCGGAACCGGCCGCCGTTTTCCTATTTAACAAGGAGAGTGCGTGATCGCCTCGCCGGTCTCGAGCAGGCTCTTGAGGCTCGAGATGACGGCCGGCCAGCCGTTGTTGATGCCCCGGAAAGTATTCGGGTCCTTCTCGATGTCCTCGGGCAAGAGGTTCTCGTGGATTAGCCGGAACTTGACCACCGGGCCCGCCGGCGTGATCTCATAGGTGACCCGTGATAAACTCTGACGCTTCTTGGTCACCTCGGGCGGTTCCTTGTCCTTCATGTTCCAGGTGTAGACGAGCTTCCGGGCCGGCTCGCAGACCAGCACTTCGCCGGCGTGGTCCCCGTAGCGCTCCAGGCCCTTCGGCGGGAGCAGGCGGAGCTTTCCACCCACCTTTTGCTCGATCTCCACGCGGAAGCCCATCCAGTATTTCACGCTGAAGTCGCCGTTGGTCAACGCCTCCCAGAGCTTCTCGGGCGTGGTGCGGATATAGGTCGCGCACACGAACGTCTCTGTTTTCGTCTTTGTCGTTTCCATGGGTCACCTCTCCAATTGGGCCTTCAAGTCGCGCAGGGCCTCAAGGCGCCCGCGTTCGAACGGCCGAATCCAGCGTTCCGAAATCTCATGAATCGGCACCGGGTTTAAATAATGTAGCTTCTCACGCCCCATGCGGCGAGCCACGACAAGATTGGCCTCCTCAAGTTGCAGGAGGTGCTTCGTCACCGCCTGGCGGCTCATCTCCATCCCCTCACACATCTCCAAAAGCGTCCGCCCGCCTTTGACGCGCAGGCGATCCAGCAGGCTCCTGCGCCCCGGGTCCGACAGCGCCCTAAAGACCAGGTCCGCCGCCGTCAACGCTTTAGACGGAACATGGAGTTCGTTCATACCCTCAATATACGCAACTATATGGTTGCATGTCAAGACTAAGAATATACTCCTCGACACAGAAAAAGGCAGTGGCAGCTGAAACCGCCGCCTTTTTTATGCATCAATCAAATCCTGCCCGTCGTTAACACCATCAGAACAAATGTTCTGATGGAACATCAATTAGTTAACCACCCCACCACGTCTCTTTTCTAAAATGACACCAAGGAGGGAATTATGAAAACGATCTTGCTGCTTGTTATCTCCAACTGTTTCATGACCTACGCTTGGTACGGTCATCTCAGGCATACAAACACGCCTTTGGTATGGGCCATATTGACGAGTTGGGCCGTCGCTCTGTTCGAATACATATTTCAGGTTCCAGCCAACCGCTTGGGCTATGGTGAGTTCACGGTCACACAACTCAAAATAATCCAAGAAATCATTACCCTGATCGTTTTTACGGTATTCGCGATGTTGTACCTAAATGAACACTGGCGCTGGAACTACCTGTTTTCTTTCTTATGTCTTTTAGGGGCTGTCTTCTTTGCGTTTCGGAGTTAATGAGGTAGGCGGGGCCCGCTAATCTTGAAAACCATTATCTTGATAGTCAATCATTGATAAAAAGAGAAAACTGCCCCGGTAGGACTATTCGGAGGTGAAAGCATCGCTAAACCCCCGTCCAATTATGTCCGTTTTGTCCGGTTTTTGAGCCGGTAAGATTAAAAATATAATGTCAATAAAATGACGGGGATGAGGCTATAAGTCAAAACTGCTCAGCTTTTACCAAAGGGGCTGCTGGGCGATCCGACAGAACAAAACGGCCAACTCTTATTCGACCCCAATATTGCAGCTGCTGCACCAACCCGCGGGGACATCGCTTGTCTTGTCTACTCTGTTGACCTTCACGGGAAATCTGCAATAAGGGCACTCAACAGGGTTGAGATAGGGAAGGAGATTTGGATGAGTTTCCAAAAGCTCTTCCTTGGTCCTGTGAGAGGTTTTCGTTCCTGTGCGAACATTGTTCACTCGCTCTTCTTGGTTTCTTTCGAGAATGGCTTTCATTTCCTTGTCACCCTCGATAACTTCTAACTGATATGCGAATGCTCGAGGGTAATACCGTATATTATCCTCCCCCTACGTCTTTTCCAATCAGGAATTATCTAATTCTCGCGTATGGAAATTCCCTACGGATTTCGTTAACAGGAGATGTGTCGTCGAATACCTTTTGTGGCAGCTAACTGAAGTTCGAATCCTACCCGACCCCCCGGCTGATACACCCATCAGGATAGTGATCGGACAATGAAAAAATATTTCACCGCCATCCCAGGGACCCTGGAAAGAGACACCGGAGACGATCACTTCAAAAGCTATATAATGACCCGTGATTGAATGAATTGGGTTCCATGCCCGTGAAATTTAAGGGAGGAGGGATTTAGCAATGAGACGATATGCGGGATGTTTAGGGATGATCATGTTCCTGGCGGTAAACGCTCACGCCTGGCCGAATTACGACAAGCCGGGCCATGACGACAATGCCAAACCCAACAAAATGCCCGACCGCACCATCACGCGCACTTATAACCCGGGCGATCCCTCTCCCGAGAACCCGCCCCCCACCTCCAATGATTATTACCTGAGAGTTCGCGAATGCGACAAGGAATTTCCCTTCAATTACCAGATCCAAGAGAGAGTGAAGTCCTGCGAGAGCTGCGACATGACCGCGATCTCAGACCGGGCCTGGAATACCTACCACGACATCGGGGGATCTCCCGTGTGCTACAACGAAAAGTGCAAACACCGCCTCTTCACCCTGAAGGGCTGGGAAAAGTCGTGCCAGCTGAACAGGATGACGGTGGACATGACCTGGGCTGTGGAATGCAAAAGTGCGGGGCCGGACACCGACGGCGTCGTGGACATCGCCACCACGACGTTCATCACCAAAGGCCCGGGAAAATCGGGGCAGGGTATCTCGCTCAAACCCACCGACCGGAGCACAATTGTCACGGATGAAAGCATCACGTCCAGCACCACAACTCTCCAGGCCCAGGCCTGCGGTACCACGACTTACTCGGAGTTTGTTTATAAGGAAAAAGTGCCCACGTGCGAATCGGTGGAGAGCTACCGGGGGTATGTGGAGCGCGCCAAGCGACAAGTCCAACAGGCCCAGTATTTCAGGAAGTGTGAATCACCCTGTTTACTGGCCTATTATAAGCCGCCTCTGCGGTATGAATGGGATTGCAAATCCGAGCGCAACGGCGACGTCACGGAGTACTGGGTGATCGTGAAAACCTGGATCGACTATATTTGCCGAGAAAAGCCATAACCCCTGTTCCAAAAAATATATACGTGCTCATCACGACCCGTCACGCTAAAAAAGCGGTTAACTTAGAAAAAATTGGATCATCAAATTTCGATGATTTGATGCAAGAGATGAGCGCAGGGCGGTGGGTTTGGCGCGAAGTGATGCTTTGAAATAAGCATCAGTCTCAAAAGGTAGTCGATTCACCAACGGAAAAAATAAAAGCGGCAGTTAACCAACCCGCCGCCTTTTTTGAGCATCGATCAAATCCTGCCTGTCGTTAACACCATCAGAACTTGGAATACTGATCCTTAACCAAGCCATCGAAGGCTTATTGCTTTTTTATGCTCCAAGCCATATCAAGCATCTCCCGGCTGTAACCCGCCGGAACCGTTCCCTCCGTTGCATAAACGAAAAGAACGCATTTGTAAATTTGGCCGGCAACCCCCGAGAGATAGGCGAAAGCAGACAGACTGCCCAACCATCCCAGGGCAGTCAGCAACCCAATCGTTAAACTATTCAAGGCCACGGCAGCATAAAACCCTGCCCCCAGGAAAACGATGGAAATTAAAATCGCAATGATGCCACCGAACTGCAACCCCGCATAGCCAACGAGGGACTCCCCCCATGTTTTCTTGAGCGTTTCGGCCGACTTTCTCAAAATGTCCAATGGATTCGCCACCTGCTCCGTGACAATGGCGGGAATCGCGAATACGGCCGCCACGCTCCAAGCCATACCAATAAAACCGATGACGATACGCCCAATGAAACTGAATTGCTGCTCAAGTTTCCGTATGAGCAATCCCACCAACCCTGCAAACAACGACCAAAACAATATGCATCGGACCTTGGTGCCTGCAAAACGCAAAGCAGCCCCAATCGAGACGCGGGAGTCACGCAGCGCGTCAAGGACGGCTTTTGTGAAAGCGACATTGAAAAATGTGGAAAAGAACATCGAGAAGAAATAAAGCAGCGTGAGATAAGCCGCCCCCTGCGGCGTGAACACCAGCACGGAATTCCTATCTGCTGCCTGAGCGGACTCGACATGAGCCGGCTTCCCTTCGAAAACTTGGGAGGCAACCGCCTTCCAATGCTCTGGTTGGCTGTAGTGGTAGCCTGTCGGCCGTAATGCTATCGGGGCGATAAAGAAAAGGAAGATCACCGCTGTCATCGCTGCCGTAAGCACTGGAAAAATAATGAGTTTCTTATTCTTCTCCATGACATTAAGCGAAGTTCGGAATGCGTCCCAACTATTTTGGAATTTTCCCATGGAAGCTCCCTTTTGAATACCTAACTACGCTGTCCCCCAATTATTCACTGCGTTGCAACCGATGTCAACCCATCAGAGAAAGGGATTTCCCTGAACTCTGTGACCGGAATTATCGGTCCGCCTGACCCTAACATCAAAAACGTTTTGATTTATGCATAAAAACCCCTTCGGCCAATAGGCCGAAGGGGTCTGTTCTGGAAATTGACTGCCCGGTAGGACTATGGGAGGGAAAAGCATCGCCAAAATCCCCTCCAATTTGTCCGTTTTGTCCGGTTTTAGACCGGTCAAACTTAAATTCGACAAAAAAATAGCTAAATCCTTCTATCAAATCAATCCATTCCGACTTTAGACTGTGTTTATATTTCGTGCCGTTTGCATGAGGCGACATGACTTTTCGAGCCAATTCTTCTGGTTGAGAAGCGGTCTTTTCCGCCGCTTTTTATCATACCGTGATTCTTAACTCACTCTTAAGGCAATCTAAATCCAACCAGCGTATATTTGAGTCTAGAAGCCGTTTGTGGAGCGTCCCTGATTAAAACGGAGGAAACCAAAATGAAGCGTAAATCATTAATTGCGATTCTGTCTCTTCTTACTCTCTTATCAAGTGGTTCCAGCCCGCAATTAAACGCGCAACAAGCTCCAAGGGGTAACGTCAGAATAACTTTGGAAGTAACAAACTTAACTCCATATACCCCGGTTACTCTTAGCATGGGCAGAGCAAACAACCGGGTAGGAACGATACAGACTATGTTGGTTTTTGCTAATTCCAGTGGGAGCGTGTCAGAGGTTTTCACCTTTAGCAACGTCCCTGTCGGTGATGTGGAATTTATATATAGTGTCACTCCATTCCATCTTCAATCAACCAGTGGCAGTCGTACTTTAGCGGCAGGATCCTCGACTCTAACCATTTATCAAAGATCTAATTAAGTGCTTCGATCATGGTCAAGAACACCCACTATGTTACGTAATCCTGAAAAGGTGAATTTTACCTACATGGCAAACACTCCGATTTTTATACAAGAAGCCCTTCGGCCAGTAGGTCGAAGGGCTTCGTTCTGGAGAAATCCTGCCCGTCGTTAACACTATTAGAACTTTCCTGCTGACTAACGCCTCGCCTCAGTCAGGCTTTCCGATTAGAGATCAACCGATATTAGGGACTGCATTGTACAAATCGATACATCCAACCTCCTAAAACGCTCCCCAGGATCGGGCCAACCCAATATATCCACTGGTGGCTGAAGTTCCCTGAAACCAGGGCAGGGGCCAATGACCTTGCAGGGTTCATTGAAGCCCCTGAAATAGGCCCTCCGAAGATTGCTTCCAGGGCGATTGTGGCTCCGATAGCGACTCCCGCCATGATCCCTTCTTCTCGGTCGCCTGTGGCCACTCCCATAATGACAAACATCAATATGAAGGTGAGAACGAACTCCAGGATAAAACTTTGAGTGACCGACCCGGAAGGCAAGGTGATGCCCATGCCAGTCTCTTCTCCAATAAAGAGCAGGCGGAGTAAGGCGCTCGCCAAGATCGCGCCGACACACTGGGCAATGATGTAGCGGGGCACTTCCTTCAGGCTCATACGGCCCGAGGAATAAAAGCCTAGGGTGACGGCCGGGTTCATATGAGCCCCCGAGACGTGCCCAATGGTATAGATCATTGCCAATACGACGAGGCCGAAGGTCAGCCCCACCCCGAGGCCCGTCACCTGCCCCCCAGTGACCTGGTTGACGATGACGGCCCCCGTCCCGGCAAAGACTAGACAGAAAGTCCCGATGGCCTCTGCTAGGTATTTACTGAACGGCCTCATTGCGTTAGGTGTTGGAAATGACCCAGCTCCCTCACCTGGCTTTCAAGTTCCATATGAGTGAGCTTGTCCATAGGAAGAGATGTGAACAACCGGAGACGGGCCAGGATTTCTGTGAAGACTTTCTTAAAGACTCTCATCTTCTGCTCGTCGGTCCCTTGTGCGTCCGCCGGGTCTTCGAACCCCCAATGAGCGGTGATCGGCTGGCCTGGCCACACGGGACATGTTTCCTTAGCCCTGTCGCAAACAGTGATCACAAAGTTCATCGGTTGCCCTTTGAACTCTTCCCAGGATTTCGAGCGGAGGCCCTCTGTCGGCATCTTGGCGTTCCGCAGAACTTCAATGGCCATGGGATGAACGTAACCGGACGGTTTAGCCCCCGCGCTCATCACCTCGAAACGATTCCCGGCCAACGATCTCAAAATCACCTCTGCCATCTGACTGCGGCACGAATTACCGGTACAAAGAAACAGAATGCGCTTTTTCACTGAACCCCCTTTGACGTTTTCTTGGTTGACACGCGCTGCGCTTAACAACAGGCGGTCCTTGACGACTCTTCTGCAACCCCTCCGCAAGCAGTGGCATCCCTTTTCTGGGCCTTGCACTGCGTTTTCTGGGAAGTCAAACGAATCGTCAGGACACGGGAACCCGCTTGAGCATTACCCACATCGTAGACCACGGCCGTGCCCATCTTTTCTTCAGCTTCAAAGCGACATGGCGCTTTGAAATCCATCGGGCTGAGTTCCTGCACCTTTTCCAGAATACCCAGAGCTTTGCCGGTCGTCATGGAATCGTCTTTTTTCCTCACTGGGGGGAGCCATAACTGGACGACCGTCTCTCGCCACGCCTCTTGAGCCCCGCCGCAATCGACGGCTTCAATCCGAACGTTCTTGACCTCGGTCAGGTGATAGCCTCCCGAAAGAGCTCGTTTGCTGTTGAACACAAACTTGAGCTTCAAATTTCTGTTCCTTTGCAGAACCTGCATGAATTCCTTAGTTGTCATGACTCCCTCCGATGATCCTGCGATCTTGAAGACGCTTACAACGAACTTACTTCGACATTATTTATATTTGTCTACACACATACAAGGAGCAAAAAAATTAGCAGCGCTTCCCTTTTTTGAGACTGGAGAGAACTTGCCGATCCTTCTTCAAGAGATCCACCTCATCGAAACATTCAGATAGGCACTTGATAAGACCCTCTTGGAAAGTGGCCGTCGGCTTGGTTAAGGAATAATAACGCCACAACCCTTCCTTGCGGTCAGCAACGAGTCCTGCGCGGCGAAGGTACGCTAAGTGCCTTGAAATCTTGGACTGCGGTGTTTTCAGGACCGACATAATGTCACAAACGCAAAGTTCTCCACGAGTCAAAAGATGGAGGATACGCAGACGGGTCTCATCCGCGAAGGCTTTAAACATGAGATTAATATTGGGATTGGGCATAAAAATATCTGCTTATACAGATATACTATAAAAGTCGGAAAACTTAGACAATAAAAAACCGTTCGACTGTAAAATCGAACGGTATTTTAAAAGAAAAACTGCCCGTCGTTAACACTATCAAAACTTGGGCGAGCGGCTAATGTGCATTTTACTCATCAAAAGTGGCGGCTTCCGCATGTTTCGGCCACGAGAACAGAATGTTATCCAAACCTCAACTCCCCTAGGTAGTCGCTGCAAGCAGTTTCTCTGAATTATTTGGACTTAGCTTCCCATTCATAGATCTTGTCCTGCGCCGCGCGGGCATCCGGAGCGTCGGGGGCCAGTTGAAGGTAAGCCTTCATGTTGGGAATCGCCCAGTCGTAGCGGTTAAGTTGGGCACTGATCAGAGCCACGTTGTAGTAGCCATCGGCGTACCACGGAAAAGCGGATAACAGTCCGTTGTAGCACCCTAACGCTTTTGAATAACCCTCCGACCCCGGGTCGGCCTGGGTCTTGAGGAATGTCTTGGCCTCAACCAGCAGTCGCCGGCCGGCTTCCGGCAAAGCGGGCTTCTCGGCTAATTTCAGATAGACAGAGAGCAGGTGATTGCGGATTTCCTGGTATTCCGGCATTCCGGGCCATCCATTGCTCCAAGCCATCTGCCACGATTGGAAGGCGAAAGGCCACTGCCCGACGGATTCTGCCGTGCGGGCATCGTCCAACGATTTCTTGATGGTGGCGACCCGCTTGTCCAGGTCGAACATTTCCAGCTCATGCTCGCCTGAGAACGCGATGCTAAACACAGGCCAAGTATCCAGCAGCCGATTAGCAATGGCGTGGGCCGCATCCAGACGTCCTGTATGGAAATAAGCCAGACCCTGAGCGAATAGATAAGCGTCCGGCAGACCCTGGGGATGCTGTTGAGTATATTGATCGAATATCTCCAGGGCCTCGGAATCCTGCTTCAGGAAGGCGAGGCTGCCGGCCCGCACCATCAAATCGCCGTCATAATCGTCGGCCCAGCGTGGGTAGTTTTTCAAAGTCAGCGCTTTCTGGGAATCGTCGGCGGCCTCTTGAAAACGTCCCAGGTTGTAGAGCGCCAGGGCGCGCATATAGTGAAGCAGAGAGAGCTCATCGCTTGCGACGGAAACGCGCATGGACACCGCTTTGTCATAATCCGCCAGCGCCTGGGCGAAGAGTCCTTTGTTGTAATAGGCCCAGCCGCGGCCGGTGAAAGCGTGCCATAAAGCGGGGCTTTGATCGGCGTCTCCCTGAATGACGTGGCCATAGGCGCCGATGGCTCCGTCCCAGTTCCCCTGCGACTGCAGTAGATAACCCTGAGTGATCTCCGGGGGATAAGTCGCGCAACCAGACCCAAAAAGGGCTGGCAGGAGACAGAAAATCCGGAGCCAGGGACGCGGCTTCACTGGGGAAGATCCTTGATGGCCTCGCCGCTCACGCTGACGGTATCGCCGCCGGAGAGGGCCGTTTGCGCCACCGCCTTTCCTTCGGGCGGCTTAGGGCAGTTGCGGACATTGGAGGACGCCGGGTTGAACTGGCTCATGCATTTCGCGGTGGCCGAGGTCACGTCTTGGCACTCGACGTCACCCAAAGAGTTCAGGATCGCCGTGCTCTGTCCTTCCGAAATCTTCTTTCCGTCTTTGTAAACGGAATGGTCCACGATAATGTGAGTGTTACCCGTTTCGCCCTCGCGCGAGACCAGGACGCGCGTCACGAGCTGTGTATCCAGAGGTTTGTTCGATTGCGCGTTATGAACCGATTTCATTGAATCATCCGAAAAATCGATGACGTCATAGGTGTTCTTTGCGCCGTCCTGTGGGATCTCCGGCAGATGTTTGTAGGCGGCCATGGCCTGCTTGCTCACGTCGTTGGAGTACTCCATTCCATCGTGACCCAGGGCGTCGGCCGCCTGATAAACCTCGCCGAGCGCGCATTCAATCGTGCGGACCTGGTTTTTAAGACTGGTCAGTGTCTGCTCCGTGTCTGGATTCTTGAGAGTCAATGGTTGATCGGGAACGTCGTCCTTCGGGGCCAATGCCTGGTCCGGAGCGCTCCCCTTGAGATTCGCTATCGTTTGATCCCGCGCCTGTTGGAACTGGATCCGCGCCAGCTCCCGCTGTCTGCGCTCTTCGGCGATCCGTGCCTGCTCCTGTTGTTGCGCGAGCAGCGCCTGCTGCTGTTGCTGTGCTATCTGCGCGCTGTGATCCGGCGTGGGAGAAAACAACCAGTTGATGAAGGCCGTCCCAATCGCCTGGCCCACATTGTAGGCTCCGTTGAGCTCGGCGTTTTGGACCGGAGTGAACCCCGTACTGCCACCGCTCGAACTTTGGCTTCTGCCGGGCGACGCCGTGCCGCAAAGCGCCGGGGTACATTGCTGATTGCAAGAAACCGAAACCACCCTTCCGTCAGGGCAGGTACAGGTTGCGGTCCCTTCGACACAAGAACCGCTGACGTCCGCCAGAGCGGAACCGATGCCCGAACCCATCATCGCCAAAGCCAGCAAGGTCGACGAAAGCTTCCGACTTATCATTGGTTCGCATAAGGTTGGTAGGGACATAAAACCGCCTGAATTGATGCTGACAGAATAACGCTTTGGAAGGGATAATTCTAGTCGCGTCAATCCGTAATATTTTCAACTTTTCTCCATAGAAATGGCTTCCCACAGAACCGTCCGATCATTTATGCGGAAAGATGCTGTTGAATTGGAGAAAACCGGATCGTCAAATTTTGATGATTTGATGTAGGAAATGAGGAAGGGTGACGGATTTGGCGGGGAGTGATGCTCGGAAATAAGCATCTGTTTCAAAAGGTAGGCAATTCTCCGATGGGAAAAGCAAGGCGGCAGTTAACCAAAACTGCCGCCTTGCTCGAGCATCAATCAAATCCTGCCCGACTAGGATTCGAACCAGATTATTGTGCTTTGGAAGGTGAAATCATCACTTTCACATCTATAAAACAGTATTTTTCTCGCTGTTAACTTGAAAAAACCTTGAGTTCGGATCCTAGCCGCTCAGTTTATTTATTGTAGTTACAGATATTAATAATTATCTATTGAAATAACATAGTTTATAGTAAATACTATTAATATGGACTTCGAGTGGGATGAGCCAAAGTATCTCATCAACAAGCTTAAGCACGGCGTTTCGTTCGAAGAGGCAGTTGAAGCCTTCGACGACCCAATGGCGATTCGTCTCCCCGATGTCCGTCATTCCACGCCGCGTGAAAAACGGGAGATCCTGATCGGGCGCATGGTTCGCGGAATCCTCTTGGTCGTCTACACAATACGTCAGCATGGAAGCGTCACGCGTATCATCAGCGCCCGGCCAGCTCACCGAAAGGAACGGAGGTTTTATGAAGCGCAAAAAGATTGACGATATGGAAATACCCACACTCACTGATGCTGATTTAAAACAGGCCCGGCGCGTGACACCGGAAGAACACAAGGTGTTCCACGAGGCCGTTATGAAATTCCGCACAAGGGGACGGCCCAAGAAAACCTTTGGAAAATACCGCTCTGTGACGATCCGGCTCCATCCATATGTTTTAGAGTGGGCCCAGGCTGAAGCTAAAAAGCGTGGGGTCGGCTACCAAACCTTCATTAATCAAACGCTTTTGGGTCACACAGCTTAATGGCGAGGATTGATTCGAGGTGAAAGTGAGCGAACGTCTCTTGACTCTTATTTTCGCATGTTAGGACGACCGGATTCGTCCTATCTCATGCCGGCCCATGCGTAAAAAGGAGCGTGAGTTTTATGAAGCGAACTATTAAGAAGAAAGATATGCAAACACACGAATTTGAAAAAAGAGACTTGGGGAAAGACATCACCCAAAGTCGCTCAGCGGTGGTCGTCCGTCCCAAATCCCGTCAAATGCCAACCTCTATCCTGCTGGATCCGGCAATCGTAAGCCAACTCAAGGATGAAGACAACCTATTGCTCAAACCTGTTAAAGCGCCAAAACTGGAGGCATTTCGGAAGCTAATTAAAGCAAGCCAAAGCTATGCCAGGCAGGTTGGGCTCAAGAAGGCGGATATCACCCAGGCGATCAAGAAAGCCAGACAATGAAAGTCGTTCTGGCCACAAACGTTCTGGTCTCCGGGATTTTCTGGAAAGGAAATCCCTCCTCTATTTTGGAAAAATGGGCAAAGGATGAAACTCAAGTTTTCACAACTCTCGAGATACTGAAAGAAGTTCGAGAAATTCTCACAGAACTCGATCGCACCCTGGACAAAGCTTTATCCCGTCACTGGCTCCTTTTCATCGCAGAAAACTCCGCTCTGAATTTCCAGACAGTTGGTTCAAGAGCACTAAGCTCTCAGTGTTTTGGATTGCCGACCAAGGCAAATACAGACTTTGCTCCACTAGGCCTATGATTCGCGAGAATACCAGGGAAGGACTATGAAGGTTCTTGTGACCGGCGCGGGTGGCTTTATTGGCTCACGCCTGGTTATTGAGCTCTTGTCCCGGGGCCATGAAGTTCGGTGTGCGAGCCGCCGTCCCGAAAGCTTGAGCTTGCCCTCCAAGGCTCAAACCATCAGGGCCGACCTCTTGGACCCTACCACGCTTAAGCCTGCGCTTCGAAACGTCGAAGCCGCCTATTACCTCGTCCATTCAATGGAGAAGGGGGCCGCATCCTTCGCGGAAAGGGACCGCCAAGCCGCCCGAAACTTTTCTGCAGCGGCGGCAAGTGAAGGGGTGAAGAGAATCATTTATCTGGGAGGCCTCGGAGAGGCTGGCAAAGGTTTGTCGGAGCACCTCGCAAGCCGTATGGAAGTCGGGCGAATCCTCTCTGCGGGTCCCGTGCCACTCACAGTGCTTCGCGCCGCCGTCATCGTGGGCGCGGGCGGATCGAGCTTTGAAATGATCGAAGCTCTTGTCCGGAAGCTTCCAGTCATGATTTGCCCCCGGTGGGTGAAAACCTTGTGCCAGCCCATTGCCGTGGACGACGTGATCCAGTATTTGGCTGATTGCTTATCTCACCCGGCAACGGCGGCCCAAACCTACGACATTGGCGGGCCGGACGTGCTCACCTATCGTCAAATGATGGAAGGGTTGGCCGCGGTATTCGGTCTCTCGCGTTGGATCGTTGAGGTCCCGGTGCTCACACCGCACCTCTCATCGTATTGGGTCAATTTGGTAACGCCCGTTCCCACCAACCTGTCCCGACCGCTCATCGATGGTTTAAAAAATAATGTCGTCTGCCATGACACACGCATTCAGGACATCATGCCCCACCGCTGCCTAAGCTACCGCGAAAGCATAGAGAGAGCTCTCGCTGAGAAAGGGCAGGGCCGCATTGTACGTGAAGGTCGTGGGTACCGGCTGACATGGTTCCAATGGATCCGGGCGTCCCCGGACGAAATCATGGAGTTTTTTAGTGATCCGAAGAATCTCGCGCCGATGACGCCGCCTAACATCAACTTCAAGCTCCTTGAGCCTTATCCCACCCGGCTTTCCGCAATGGAGAAGCTCAACTACCGGATAAGAATCCTGGGCGTGCCGATCCGTTGGACGACCAAGATATTGACTTGGGATCCCCCCAACTCCTTCAGCGATACCCAGAGTCGCGGCCCTTACCGTCAATGGCTCCATAAACACAAGCTCACGCCCCAGGCAGGAGGCACGCTCACTGAAGACGATGTGTTCTACGAACTGCCGCTCGGACCTTTAGGACACCTTGCCCATCCCTGGCTCGTCAGTTGGCAATTGAGGAAGATCTTTGATTATCGATGCCGGCAGATGCCCCGCCTCTTAAGGGCAGCGCACCCTATGGAACCTCTGTCTTTAGTTTCTAAATAATCTTCCGCTGTTAACTTAGGAAAAATCAAATCATCGAATTTCGATGCTTTGATGTATGGGATTAGCGCGGGGCGGCGGATTTTACGAGAAGTGATGCTCCCGAATAAGCATCTATCTGGAAAGGCGGGCGATTTTCCGACGACAAAGAAAAAGGCAGCGGTTAACTGCAACCGCCGCCTTTTTCGAGCATCAGTCAAATCCTGCCCGGCTAGGATTCGAACCTAGAGTATCGTGGTCCAGAGCCACGCGTGTTACCGTTACACCACCGGGCAATAAATCCGTTGCTATATTTTAGCTGGCGGGGGCGAGTAAGCCCAGCGCCTTTTTCATTCTTTCGAGAACCTTCTTTTTCCCCAGTACCTCGAGCATATGGAAAAGACTGGGACCCTGCGTACGACCGGAGACGGCAACACGCGCCGGATGAAAGACAGGGCTCGTCTTGAGACCTTTCTCGGCGGCGTAGTCCCGGCAGGTTTTCTCAGTAGCTTGTGCAGTGAAAGGCTCCAACGTCGAAAACCTCCCCATCAAATCCGATAAGACCTCGGAAGCACCCGGCTTTTTTAAGACCTTCTCCACCGCCTCCGGTTCGTAGACGACCTCCTCCTTCAAAAGGAAATCCACCAGATGCGGGATGTCCGCCAATACCTTAATCTTTTCGTGTTCCAAAGCGACCACCACCTCCAGACGCGCCAACTCCTCGGGCGAAGGATCGCGCGTAATGAGGCCGGATTTCTTCATGAAGGGAATAGACCACTGCACAAGCTCTTTCACGGACGCCTTGCGGATATACTCTCCGTTCATCCACAAAAGTTTGGCGGGATCGAAGATCGCCGGGCTCGGCTTAGCCCGTTCCAGGGTGAATTTCTGAATCAGCTCGTCCCTCTCAAAAAGCTGCTGGCTGTCCTCAGTGGACCACCCCAGGAGCGCCAGATAATTTCTTACGGCGCCGGGAAGGTACCCCATATCCCGGTATTCCGTGAGCGAGGTGGCGCCGTGGCGCTTGGAAAGCCGGCTCCCGTCAGAACCCAGAATCATGGAGATGTGGGCGAACTGGGGAGGCGTCCATCCGAACGCCTGGAAAAGGAGAAGCTGGCGGGGCGTGTTTGAGATGTGGTCGTCTCCCCGGATGACGTGCGTGATCTCCATCAGATGATCGTCGAGGACGACGGCGCAGTTGTAGGTCGGCACGCCCGAGGCCTTGGCGATGACAAAATCGTCCAGGAGGGCGTTGTCGAAATGCACGCCCCCCCGGACGATGTCGGTGAAATCGATCGAACCCTCTACGGGTGTTTTAAAACGCAGCACGCCTTTGCGCCCCTCCTTCTCCCGGGCGGCGCGCTGGTCCGGCGTGAGATCCCGGCACGTGCCGTCGTACTTGGGAGGACGTTTGTTGAGCATGGCCCGCTCGCGCATTTTCTCCACTTCTTCGGGAGTGCAATAACACCGGTACGCGAGACCCTTCGCGAGAAGTTCGTTCAAGTAGCAGGCGTAAAGCTCCAACCGCTGCATCTGGAAATAAGGGGCGTAAGGCCCGGGCTTCTCCAGGGCCGGCCCTTCATCCCAATCGAGCCCCATCCACTTCAAACTTTCCAGAATCACGTTCAAAGACTCTTCCGTGGAGCGCGCCTCGTCCGTATCTTCGATGCGGAGGATGAACGTCCCCCCGGTGTGACGGGCGTAAAGCCAGTTGTACAGGGCCGTGCGGGCACCCCCCACATGGAGAGCCCCGGTCGGGGACGGGGCAAAGCGAACCCGCGGCTTGCCGCTCACGGTTTCACCGCCAGGCCAATCCGACGTTTTGATTCATTGAAATAAACTCCAAAATGGTCAAAAAATCCCCGCCGTCCAATGATGTTGAAGCTCGCCGCGTGACGGCGTGAAAAACCGATGAAAGCAGGGAAATGGACATCGCCCACTCGCAAACCCACTTCGCAGATCATCGCGTTGAGCTTCCCTTTGGCGAGCTTCAGCACCTGGCCGTATTGATTATTGAACGGAATCTTGAGGGCCCGGCCGATCTCCGGCCGGAATAAACTGACCGTGGCCCCTGAATCCAGGAGCCCGAATGTCTTAACGGAGCGTCCGTTGAACTGGAGCGTCAACGGAATCAACGGGTAATACTGCCCATGAATCCGGGTGTAGGGATATTGGATGTCGAGCCGGGGAGAGCGCGTCAGAAATTACCCTTTCTTTTTCCGCAAAGTCTTGGCCCATAACGTGGCGAGATCCAAAGGCTCCAGCTCTTTGGTCGCGGGGACCCGGAATACATACGGGGAAGCGCCGGGTTCCGACAAACGGGCCTTTCGGAGTGCTCCGGATAACGTCGCGTGTGAAGAGAGAACGCCGCCGTCTTCCTGCACGGCAATCCAGTGACCGGCCAACGCTCCCAGCTTATTCCCTTGGGCGCTGATCCATTCGAGACTTTTGGCTCCCGCTTTCGGCATTGATGCCTCCCTTGAGTATGCCAACGTCACCTAATAAATCAGCTTATTCAACGGATATTCAATGATCCCTTCGGCCCCGGACCTCTTGAGCTGAGGGATGATCTTCTTGACGGCACGCTCCTCGATGATGACCTCGATAGCGATCCATCCCGGGATCGTCAAACGGCTCACGGTCGGCGTTTTGAGGGCCGGCAATATCTTCATGATCTGCTCAAGATCCTGCTCTTTCAAGTTCATCTTGAGACCGACCATCCCTTCCGCCGCCAGGGCCCCCTGAAGCAGGATGGCGATGTTCTCAATCTTTTGCCGTTTCCAGTCGTCCTTCCAGGACTTGGCGTTGGCGATGAAACGCGTGGTGGAGGAGATCACTTCATCGACGATGCGCAGGTTGTTGGCGGCCAGCGAACTGCCGGTTTCCGTCAATTCCACGATGGCATCCACCAGGCTTCCCGCTTTGGCCTCCGTCGCGCCCCAGGAAAATTCCACGGTGGCTTTGACGCCCTTCGCCGCCAGATACTTTTTGACCACGGTCACGAGCTCGGTGGCGACCATCTTTCCTTTGAGGTCTTTCACGGAGCGGATGGGCGAATCCTTCGGCACCGCGACCACCCACCTCACGGGACGGAAACCCGTTTTGGCGTAGCGGAGCTCGCAGACTTCCCGGACTTTGGCCTCCGTCTCCAGAATCCAATCGTATCCGGTCAACCCCGCGTCAAAGAGGCCGTCCTGGACATAACGGGCCATCTCCTGGGAGCGGACGAGCATGATTTCCAACTCGTCATCGTCGCAAATTGGGAAATAGGAACGGGATCCCACGTAGATTTTCATTCCCGCCCGCTTGAACAACTCGAACGTGGATTCCTGAAGACTCCCTTTGGGAAGGCCCAACTTCAATTTACTCACTTGGTCTCCTTGTCAACCGGTGATTGATATTTATCCAACTCCTGGGCGAAGGAGGCCGCACCGCCCTCCTCCAATAAAACGAAAACAATCCGCTGCAGGCTCCGCGCATGACGGCCGAAACGGTTGGCCTCGTACAACATGATGGCCGCGCACTGCTCGAAGGGAAACCGGCCGATGCCGGTCCCGAAAGCCGGCAGGGCCAGGGACCGGACCTTGAGCGCTTCCGCTTCCTGAAGCGTATTGCGAACCGCTTCCCGGATAAAAGCGGCGTTTGTTTCAAAATCCATCTCCATCACGGCCGCGTGGATAACGTGCCGGGCCTTCAAACGCCCGGCCGCCGTCACAATGCATTGCCCCACGGGCTTTTTCTTCTGGCGGCAGGCCTCGTCCTCGATTTCCTGGCCGCCCGCGTTCTTAATGGCGGCCGCCACCCCGCCCCCCATCGTCCAGTGATTGTTGGCCGCGTTCACGATCGCGTCAACCTCCAGCAGGGTGATGTCTCCCTGCAGGATCTCGATGTCCAGATGGCCGAAACGGGCGCGCGCAACTTCCTTCATACAACGCAGAATTTTACTAGAAAATGACGCCCATCGCTTGCCGGAGACGATCCCCCAGGAGCGCCGTGACGGGCCCGACGTGGCCGTCGCCGATGCGGCGGGCCGACGGCGCCATCAAACGGGTCACCGGCAATACGCCGAAGAGACTGTTCGTGAGAAAGACTTCCTCGGCACCCGCGAGCCCCGCGGGGGTGATGTTCCCTTCCCGGACCGGGATCCTGGCCTTTCGCGCCAGATCCAGCACGATGTGGCGGGTGATGCCGGCCAGGAGCCCGCAGCGGAGCGAAGGCGTCCACAACCGCCCCGCCCGGACCGCGAACACATTGCTCACCGTTCCCTCCGTCACAAATCCCGAAAGGTTCAGAAGGATTCCTTCAAAAACGTTTCTGCGGACGGCTTCCTGTTTGGCGAGGATGCCGTTCAGGCAATTCGTGGACTTGGCCTCCAGGGGAAGGCAGAGCGGATGGTTCCTTCGGGTCCGGACAATGGCCGCGGTCACCCCTCGCTCAAATGCTGAGGCGGGGTAGCGCGGAAAGGGCCTTTGCAAAATGACCAGCGTCGGTGCTGTGCATCCGGTCGTATCGAAACCGACCGGCCCGGGGCCACGGGACACCTGGATGCGCAGAACGGATTCCGGCTGCCGGTTGGCCCGCAGGGTCTTTCCCACGGCGCGGCCAAGCCAGGACGCCGACCACGGAAGAGCGAGACCAATCAACCGGCAGGAGTTCCGGAGCCGGGCCAAATGTTCCGGCAAAAAAAGCGACCGGCCCCCCCGGACACTCAAGGTCTCATACACACCGTCCCCGTAGAGAAATCCGTGATCAACGACAGAAACCCGGGCCTGCGATTCCTCGCGCAGCCCCCCGTTGAACCACGCCTTCATGCGGGGAGGGCTTTGGCGGGACGGCGGGCGGGAGAGTTGGACTGAAGCGCCTCGAGAAGAACGCGCGCTTTCTGCAGGCTTTCAAAATATTCACGGCCCGGATCGGAATCGGCGACGATCCCGGCGCCCGCCTGAAGGTGGACGAGACCATTCTTCAAAACGAGTGTTCGAATCAGGATATTGAGTTCAAGATCACCGGAGTAGCCGAGCCATCCCGCGCTTCCAAAAAACGGACCCCGAGCCAAAGGCTCGAGTTCCCGGATCACCTGCACCGCGCGGATCTTGGGGCATCCCGAGATCGTCCCCCCGGGGAAAAGAGCCCGGATCGCCTCAAAAGGATGGCGGCCCGGTGACAGGCGCCCTTCCACCTGGGACACGATGTGCATGACATGGGAATAGCGTTCCACCACCATGCGCTCACTCACGCGAACGCTTCCCGGCGCGCACACACGCCCCAGATCGTTCCGCTCAAGATCCACCAGCATAATGTGCTCGGCCCGTTCCTTGGGACTCAAGAGAAGCGTTCCTTCCATTTTTCGGTCTTCGACCGGAGAGCCTCCACGCGGGCGCGTGCCGGCGATCGGGCGGGAGACGAGCCGGTCTTTGCGAACCCGCAAAAGCAGTTCCGGGGAAGTGCTGACAATGGAAAAACGGGGAAACCACAAAAGAGCCGCGTAAGGCGATGGATTGATCGAACGCAGGCGCCGGTGAAGACTCCAGGGATCCCCGGCGCAAGACCCCGAAAACCGGAGGGAAAGGTTGGCCTGGTAAATATCCCCCCTCTCAATGGCGCGCTGAGCCTGGCCCACCATCTTGATGAAATTCTTCTCATCCGGGGTGACCTTGAGCTTGGCGGATCGGGAAGCTTTTAACGAAACCTCAGGAGCGGGTTCGGCGTTCCAGGCCCGCTCGACGCGCTGTTCCAATTTCTCCAGCCGGAGAACCCCCTCATCATACAGACGGGAGGCTTCGCGAACCCCGGCGGCAGATCCGCCGGAAGAACTGACGATGAGAAATGTCTTCTTCTCCAGGAGATCGAGGGCGATGACTTCTTCATAAAAACCCATCGCAAGATGCGGCAGGCCGAGGGGATCTTCCCGGGCGGGCAGGTTCCTCAAGCCCGGTTCGAAACGGGCAGCCAGATCGTAGCCCAGATAACCCACGGCCCCGCCCCAGAAGGGAGGAAGGTCCGGGCTGGAAAAACAAGGGCCGCCAAGCTCCTCCTTCAAAAGATCCAGGGGAAAACCATCGAAAGACCTTTTTTCCGAACGGCCCGCCACCCGGGTAACGACGTCCTCGTTCAACTCGACGGTCTGCGCCGGAGGGGCCGCGGAAAAATAAATGTAACGGCCCTGGGAGGAAGGGGCCCCGCTGTCCAACAGAAACCCCTGGGGACTCCGGGAAGCAAGGGTTTCACACAATCGGACGGGGTCTTCCGGCAAACCTTTTAAGGTTTTCCAAACGGGAACCCTGCGGAACTCCCTGGCCAGGCGGATAAACTCGGGGCGGGTCAACATGCCGCGTCAGAAGAGCGGCTTGGGCCGGAGGCGCATCATGCTGGGAAGGGAGGCAGACAACGAACGAACCTGAAAATGGGAGAGGAGAAAGGAACGCTTGAACACCGGGTTCATTCTCCACTCCGGTTTGACCACGAGAAGAACCGAGATGACCAGGAGAGTGAGAGCGGCGCCCACAGCACCCCCCACGACCAGGCCCGAAAGCTTATCCACCAACCCCAGGAACGCCGTGGAAAGAATTTTCCGGAGAACCCAACCCACCGCCACCACCGCGAACGCAATGGCGATAAAAACAAGGAGGGTGCCGGCCGCCCCCGCGCCGGGCCAGCGGCCCAAGCTCGCCGAGATAACCGGACCGTAAATATCGGACGCCCAGAGACCCACGAAACCGCCGGCCAATGCCGCCGAGTACCATACCGACCCGCGGGTCCACCCCACCCCCATCGACGCCAGAACGGCCAGAACAATCAGCGGATCAAGCCAGCTCATAGAGGACCAATCCCGCGGGGGCTTTGGGATAGAAAAATGTTGTTTTGGGAGGCATCACCTGGCCGGTGCGGGCCACCACGGCCACTTCATCCACCCCGGTCGGGGCGAGAAGAAATCCCAGGGCCCCCGAATCCGCTTTGACGCGACCGATCAGTTCTCCCGGCTGATTGGTGAAGGAAATATCCCAGCCAGGATGCGAAGCCGGATCCCGCGTCTCCGCAATCAAATACGCTTCCAGCACCACGGCATCCAGTTTCCACAGCGGCTCCGGATAACGGTCCTTGAGCAGAGAAGGGTCGGCTTCATCCTTCAGCTGAAGGAGATAGTACTGCCCCCATCCATAGAGCCCGACGCTCGGCCGCCGAGCGGGGCGGGCTTTTTCCTCGGCCAGGGATTTCATGAGACCCTCGAGAGAGTCCTGCGGCCGGACATCGAAAGACGCTTTGATGCGGGCGTTCCATTCGTTCTGCGGGAGCGGGCTCCTGACGAACCGATGGATCGGCAGGAGCACAAGGCCGGGATCTTCCATGGCGCACACATACGCCAGGATGCGGCCGGCCGGCGCTCCACGGGTCGCCCTGGAACGCTCCTCGTGGTAAGCCCAGCCCACTTCGTAACGGTGGTGCCCATCGGCAATGAAAAGCTCTTTGGTGTTCAAGAGGTCGGAGAGAATCTTTATTCTCCCCGGGTCGGTGACGGCCCACAACCGGTGCTCGACGCCGGAGGTCTCCCGGGCGCGGGCCAAAGGCTTGTCCTCCATCCACTCCGCGGCGAACTTCAGCCAAAGCTTTTCCGGATCCAGGAAAAAACCGAAGATGGGGCTCGTATTGGTTTTCAAGGTCTCCAGCATTTTCAAACGTTCGGCCTTGGGCTTGGGCAGGGTCCGCTCATGAGCATGGATCCGGCCCTTGCCTGGCTCTTCCAGTCCGAGCGCGCAGAAAAATCCCGTCCGGCGGTAGAGTTTTTCCCCGCCCGGAGCTTTGAAAACCGACTCGAGGAGATAAAACGCCGGGGTGTCATCTTTTTCCAAGACCTTCTCGCGTTTCCATTGGCCGAGGCGCCCGGCGGCGTTTTCCGCCCGGTCCGAGGGATCGCCCAACGGAAGCTCCACGTTCACAAAATTGTGCGGGTCTTGACCCGCCAGATCGTGCTGTTCGCTCTCGGAAATCACGTCGTACGGAGGGCAGACCAACCGACTCAAGTCGGGGCCGCCGTTTTTATACCGCAAGGCTTTGAAGGGAGCGATGTTTACCATGGCATTCCTCTATTGTAGAACCTTTCCGGCCCCCACCTGAAGGGCCTTCCGGTACACGGCCGCGCCGGCGGCGATGTCCTGAATGGCCAAGCCGGTCGAATCAAAAACGGTGATGTCCTGCGGACTCTGGCGGCCCGGCTTCAAGCCGGCGATGATCTCTCCGAGCTGGGCCTGGATGTCCCCCCGGCTGATGTCGCCCCGACTCATGGGAACGTTGAGTTCGCCGCCATGACAGGCCTGTTCGATCTCATCCACCACGAG